>Ga0102594_1000034_pt1 | contig 282371 bp, 269 predicted proteins | sample AraplaCol_mLB_r2_2_FD_76863 | JGI IMG/M metagenome (GOLD analysis project Ga0102594, IMG submission 76863) | Arabidopsis root microbial communities from North Carolina, USA - plate scrape MF_Col_mLB_r2 (SPADES assembly) (version 2) | ecosystem: Host-associated > Plants > Roots > Endosphere... | reverse complement strand
CTGGACATGCTGAACTCCATCGCCGACAACATCCAGGGCCGCACCATCTGCGCGCTGGGCGATGCTGCCGCTATGCCGGTACGCGCCTTCGTCAAGCAGTTCCGCGAAGAATTTGAATATCACGTCGAACACAAGCACTGCCTGGTGCCTGTTTCGGCTTACTAAGCTGCGATTATCATGGTTGAAATCGAAATTGACGGCAAAAAGGTAGAAGTCCCTGCGGGTAGCATGGTGATGGACGCCGCCAACAAGCTGGGTACCTACATCCCGCACTTCTGCTATCACAAGAAATTGTCGATCGCTGCGAACTGCCGTATGTGCCTCGTCGAAGTGGAGAAGGCTCCGAAGCCTCTGCCAGCATGCGCCACGCCGGTTACGGCGGGCATGATTGTGAAGTCCCACTCCGAAAAGGCAGTGCAGGCGCAGAAATCCGTGATGGAATTCCTGCTGATTAACCACCCGCTCGACTGCCCGATCTGCGATCAGGGCGGCGAATGCCAGCTGCAAGATCTGGCGGTGGGCTACGGCAAGCACGCTTCGCGCTACGAAGAAGAAAAGCGCGTGGTGCCGCCGAAGGCCGGCAGCGCGCTGGTGGCGATGGAAGAGATGTCCCGCTGCATCCACTGCACCCGCTGCGTGCGCTTTGGCCAGGAAGTGGCCGGCGTGATGGAACTGGGCATGCTGGGCCGCGGCGAACACTCCGAGATCACCGCCTTCGTGGGCGAAGCAGTCAGCTCCGAAATGTCGGGCAATATGATCGACCTGTGCCCGGTCGGCGCGCTGACTTCGCGTCCATTCCGCTACAGCGCCCGTACCTGGGAACTGTCGCGCCGCAAATCCGTATCGCCGCACGATTCCACCGGCGCCAACCTGATCGTTCAGGTCAAGCAGGGCAAGGTGAAGCGCGTGCTGCCGCTGGAAAACGACGCGGTCAACGAGTGCTGGATTTCCGACAAGGACCGCTACTCCTACGAAGCGCTGGAATCCGCTGAGCGTCTGGAAAAGCCGATGCTGAAGCAGGGCGGCGAGTGGAAGGAAGTGGACTGGCAAGTGGCGCTGGAATACGTGGCGCACGGCCTGAAGAACATCAAGCACGAACACGGCGCGGACGCGCTGGCAGCTTACGCTACCGGCCACTCCACCGTGGAAGAACTGGCGCTGCTGAAGAAAGTCATGCACGGCGTGGGTTCCGAGAACATCGATTTCCGTCTGCGCCAGAGCGACTTCGCGCTGGACGGCGAAATCAAGCCGTGGCTGGGCATGCCGATCGCCGAGATCAGCAAGCTGCAGCGCGCGTTCGTGATCGGCTCCTTCCTGCGCAAGGATCACCCGCTGTTCGCGACCCGCATCCGCGCGGCCGTGAAAGCCGGCGGCAAGCTGTCCGTGCTGCACGGTACCGATGAAGAAAACCTGATCACCACCGCCAACAAGATCGTTGCTGCGCCATCCGACTGGCTGGCCGCACTGTCCGGCGTGGTGGCTGCCGTAGCCAAGGCCAAGGGCGTTGCCGCTCCGGCCGGTTTCGAAGGCGCTGCCGTTTCCGCAGAAGCCGAAGCGATTGCCGCTTCGCTGCTGGAAGGCGACAACAAGGCTGTGTTCCTGGGTAACGCTGCCGTGGCGCATCCGCAAGCTTCCGCGCTGCACGCTGCCGCGCAATGGATCGCCGAGCAGACTGGCGCCAAGCTGGGCTACCTGACCGAAGCCGCCAACACCGTCGGTGGCTACCTGGTGGGCGCCGTGGCCAAGAACGCTGCGCCGGCCTTCTCCGCACAGAAGAAAGCCTACGTGCTGCTGAACGCCGAGCCGGAACTGGATGCTGCCAACCCACAGGCCGCCGTCGCTGCGCTGAACGGCGCCGAGATGGTAGTCGTGATGTCGGCCTTCAAGCACGGCATGGACTACGCCGACGTGCTGCTGCCGGTCGCGCCGTTCGCTGAAACGTCGGGCTCCTTCGTCAACGCCGAAGGCCGCCTGCAAAGCTTCAACGGTACCGTCAAGCCGGCCGGCGAAGCCCGTCCTGCCTGGAAGGTGCTGCGCGTACTGGGCAACGTTCTGGGTCTGGCTGGTTTCGACTACGACACTTCCGAAGCGATCCGCGACGAACTGTTCGACAAGGGCGTGACCGACCTGTCCGCACAGCTGAACAACGTGGCCAAGAAAGCCCCGGCCGCTGCTGCCTTCGGCGCCGGCGACAAGCTGGAACGCCTGGCCGATGTGCCGATCCACTTCGCCGACGCGCTGGCCCGCCGTTCCGGCCCGCTGCTGGCCACCACCGACGGTGCTGCGCCGAAAGTGCGCCTGTCCGCTGCGACCGCCGACAAGCTGGGCATCAAGTCCGGCGACAAGGTGCAGGTGACCCAGGGCACCGGCTCTGCGATCCTGGAAGCCGCCATCGACGCCGCGCTGCCGGCCAATGTGGTGCGCGTGGCTGCCGCTCACGTATCGACCGCTGCACTGGGCGATATGTTCGGTCCGATTACCGTAGCTAAAGCAGGGGAGGGCAAGTAATGGCTCTGCCAGAAATGATTGATTCGATTAAGGCCGCGGGCGAAGCGAACCTGGGCAGCACCTTCTGGACCTTCATCTGGACGATGATCAAGATCCTGTGCGTGACCCTGCCGCTGATGGGCCTGGTGGCTTATCTGACCCTGTGGGAGCGTAAGCTGCTGGGCTGGATTCAGATCCGTATCGGCCCGAACCGCGTGGGTCCGAACGGCCTGCTGCAGCCGATCGCCGACGCGCTGAAACTGCTGTTTAAAGAAATCATCGTTCCGACCAAGTCGAACAAGTCGCTGTTCTTCATCGGTCCCGTGATGACCATCATGCCGGCACTGGCTTGCTGGTCCGTCGTGCCGTTCGGCCCGCACGCTGCGCTGGCCGACATCAACGCCGGCCTGCTGCTGATCATGGCCGTGGCCTCGATGGAGGTGTACGGCATCATCATCGCCGGCTGGTCCGCCAACTCGAAGTATTCCTTCATGGGCGCGATGCGTGCATCGGCACAGATGGTGTCCTACGAAATCGCGATGGGCTTCGTGATGGTGATCGTGCTGATGGTGGCCGGTTCCCTGAACCTGTCCGACATCGTGGCTGGCCAGCAGAAGGGCATGATGGCCTCGATGGGCCTGAACTTCCTGTCCTGGAACTGGCTGCCGCTGCTGCCGGTGTTCGTGGTCTACCTGGTCTCCGGCCTGGCCGAATGTAACCGCCACCCGTTCGACGTGGTGGAAGGCGAATCCGAGATCGTCGGCGGCCACATGGTGGAATACGGCGGTATGGCGTACGCCATGTTCTTCCTGGCGGAATACGCCAACATGATCCTGATCTCCCTGCTGGCATCGGTCATGTTCCTGGGCGGCTGGTCTGCTCCGATCGCAGCGCTGGATATCGGCGGCGTGTTCGGTGGCTTCATCTGGCTGTTCATCAAGACCTTCTTGATCGTGTCTCTGTTCATCTGGACCCGCGGTACCTTCCCGCGCTACCGCTATGACCAGATCATGCGTTTGGGCTGGAAAGTGTTCATCCCGCTGACCCTGGTGTACCTGGTGTTCGTGGCGACCTGGATGCAGACCTCCTGGAATATTTGGAAGTAAGAGAGCGAATACAGAATGGACCGATTGAAAGATTTCTTCGGCAGCTTCATGCTGACCGAGTTGTTCAAGGGGATGGCGCTGACGGGCAAATACATGTTTGCCAAGAAGATCACCGTCCAGTTCCCTGAAGAGAAGACGCCGATCTCGCCGCGTTTCCGTGGCCTGCACGCACTGCGCCGTTATCCCAACGGTGAAGAGCGCTGCATCGCCTGCAAACTGTGCGAGGCCGTGTGCCCGGCGATGGCCATCACCATCGAGTCGGAACAGCGTGACGACGGCTCGCGCCGTACTACGCGCTACGACATCGACCTGACCAAGTGCATCTTCTGCGGTTTCTGCGAAGAGTCCTGCCCGGTCGACTCGATCGTGGAAACCCACGTACTGGAATACCACGGCGAAAAGCGTGGCGACCTGTACTACACCAAGGAAATGCTGCTGGCCGTGGGCGACCGCTACGAAGCGGAAATCGCCGCCAACCGCGCCGCAGACGCTCCTTACCGCTGATCGCCGAGGCTAACTAATGAACTTCACAACCGTATTGTTCTACGTGTTCGCTGCCATCCTCGTGCTGGCATCGACCCGCGTAATCACGGCCCGCAACCCGGTGCACGCTGCACTGTTCCTGGTGCTGGCCTTCTTCCAGGCGGCCGGCATCTGGATGCTGCTGAAAGCCGAATTCCTGTCCATCGTGCTGGTGCTGGTGTATGTCGGCGCCGTGATGGTGCTGTTCCTGTTCGTCGTGATGATGATCGACATCGACCTCGACAAGCTGCGGGCAGGGTTCTGGAACTATCTGCCGCTGGCGTCCATCATCGGCGGCGTGATCGTGCTGGAGATGGCTTCCGTGCTGTGGCGCTCCTTCGGTGTGGCTGGTACCCAGGCGCCCGAGGCGTCCAACACCATCGGCCAGACCAAGGCGCTGGGCCTGGCGATCTACACCGAATACATCTATGCGTTCGAAGTGGCAGCAGTTGTGCTGCTGGTGGCCATCGTGGCTGCCGTGGCTCTGACCCTGCGCAAGCGCAAGGACATCAAATACTTTGACCCGGCCGATGCTGTCCGCGTCAAGCGTAACGACCGCCTGAAGATCGTGAAGATGGACGCTGTCGTCCACGCTCCGGTCGAAGCGGCCACGAAGGAGGCACCATGACTTTATCGCTCGCACACTACCTGGTCCTGGGCGCGATCCTATTCGCGATCTCGATCGTCGGTATTTTCCTGAACCGCAAGAACGTCATCGTTCTGCTGATGGCCATCGAACTGATGCTGCTGGCAGTGAACATGAACTTCATCGCGTTCTCGCATTACCTGGGCGATGCGGCCGGGCAGATCTTTGTCTTCTTCATCCTGACCGTGGCGGCTGCCGAATCGGCAATCGGCCTCGCGATCCTGGTGGTGCTGTTCCGTAATCTGGACACCATCAATGTGGAAGACCTGGATAGCCTCAAAGGCTGAGTTAATAACCTCGAAGAACATACATAAGGTTAATCATGACGGGGCAACTTAACCCAACCCTCCTTCTGGCCGTACCGCTGGCGCCATTGGCAGGTTCCGCAATCGCGGGCCTGCTGGGCACCAAATTCTTCGGCAACGTCGTTGGCCGCAAGGTGTCGCATAGCGCGACTATCCTGGGCGTGCTGATCGCTTTCCTGATCTCCTTCCAGACCCTGATGCAGGTGATGGATGGCGCAACCTACAACGGCGACGTATACCGCTGGATGACCGTGGCCGGCGTGAAGCTGGCGGTCGGTTTCCAGATCGACGCGCTGACCGCGATGATGATGAACGTGGTGACCTTCGTGTCGCTGATGGTTCACATCTACACCATCGGCTACATGCAGGAAGACGAAGGCTACAACCGCTTCTTCTCCTACATCTCGCTGTTCACCTTCTCCATGCTGATGCTGGTGATGTCCAATAACTTCCTGCAGCTGTTCTTCGGCTGGGAAGCTGTGGGCCTGGTGTCCTACCTGCTGATCGGCTTCTGGTACACCCGTCCGACCGCCATCTTCGCCAACATGAAGGCCTTCCTGGTCAACCGTGTGGGCGACTTCGGCTTCATCCTGGGTATCGGCCTGCTGCTGGCGTACACCGGCTCCATGGACTACCAGGAAGTGTTCGCCAAGCGCGAATGGCTGGCGACCCTGCACCTGGCGGGTTCCAGCTGGATGCTGCTGTCGGTAGCCTGCATCTGCCTGTTCATCGGCGCGATGGGCAAGTCGGCGCAGTTCCCGCTGCACGTGTGGCTGCCTGACTCGATGGAAGGTCCGACCCCGATCTCCGCACTGATCCACGCCGCAACCATGGTTACCGCCGGCATTTTCATGGTGACCCGCATGTCGCCGCTGTTCGAGCTGTCGGACACCGCGCTGAACTTCATCATGGTGATCGGCGCCATTACTGCGCTGTTCATGGGCTTCCTGGGCATCATCCAGAACGACATCAAGCGCGTGGTGGCTTACTCGACCCTGTCGCAGCTGGGCTACATGACCGTGGCGCTGGGCGCATCCGCTTACTCGGCGGCCGTGTTCCACCTGATGACCCACGCCTTCTTCAAGGCGCTGCTGTTCCTGGGCGCTGGCTCCGTGATCATCGGCATGCACCACGACCAGGACATCCGCAATATGGGCGGCCTGTCCAAGTACATGAAGATCACCTGGATCACTTCTCTGCTGGGTTCCCTGGCGCTGATCGGTACGCCGTTCTTCGCTGGTTTCTACTCCAAGGATTCGATCATCGAAGCCGTGATGCTGAGCGAACTGCCGGCCGCCGGTTTCGCCAAGTTTGCCGTGCTGGCAGGCGTGTTCGTGACCGCGTTCTACTCCTTCCGTATGTACTTCCTGGTGTTCCATGGCCAGGAGCGCTTCGGCAAGGAACACCACCATGCGCATGATTCGCACCACGCTGACGAATCCGACGAAGATCCTGGCCATCACCACGGCCTGGCGCCGGGCGAGAAGCCGCACGAGTCGCCATGGGTCGTGACCCTGCCGCTGATTCTGCTGGCTATCCCGTCCGTGATCATCGGCTACCTGACCATCGGCCCGATGCTGTACGGCGACTTCTTCAAGGGCGTGATCTTCATCGGTGAAAACCACCATGCGATGCACGAACTGGCGGAAGAGTTCCACGGTCCGCTGCAGATGGCGATCCATTCCCTGACTTCGCTGCCACTGTGGCTGGCGATTGCAGGCGTGGCTTCAGCTTACTACTGCTACATGATCAATCCGAAAGTACCGGAAGCGTTCTACAAGACGCTCAAGCCGCTGCACACGCTGCTGGACAACAAGTACTACATGGACAAGTTCAACGAAGCCTTCTTTGCCCGCGGCGCACGCCTGCTGGGCGAGGGCCTGTGGAACGTGGGCGACCGTACCCTGATCGACGGCCTGGTTGTGAACGGCTCCGCCAAAGTGGTGGGCTGGTTCTCCGCGCTGACCCGCGTGCTGCAGACCGGCTACATCTATCACTACGCCTTCGTGATGATCATCGGTATCCTGGGCTTCCTGGTGTACTTCCTGCCGTTTTGGCATGCTTAACAGCTGACGCAAAGAGATAACAAATGCAGTCAACGATTAATAATCTACCTCCTTACCTCAGCCTGTCGATCTGGCTGCCGGTACTGTTCGGCATGATCATCCTGGCGATCGGCCGCGATTCGCGCGCCGGCCTGGTGCGCGTGCTGGCACTGATCGGCTCCGTGGTCTCGCTGCTGCCGACCATCCCGCTGTTCACGCAGTTCGATAAAGCGGCCCATGGCCTGCAGTTCGTCGAGAAATCGGCCTGGATCGAGCGCTTCAACATCTTCTATACCCTGGGTATCGACGGCCTGTCGATGTGGTTCATTCCGCTGACGGCCTTCATCACCGTGATCGTCGTGATCTCGGCCTGGGAAGTGATTACCGAGCGCGTGGCCCAGTACATGGGTGCTTTCCTGATCCTGTCCGGCCTGATGATCGGCGTGTTCGCCGCCATGGACGGCCTGCTGTTCTACTTCTTCTTTGAAGCGACCCTGATCCCGATGTACATCATCATCGGTGTGTGGGGTGGTTCGAACCGCATTTACGCAGCCTTCAAGTTCTTCCTCTACACCTTCTTCGGCTCGCTGCTGACGCTGGTTGCCCTGATTTACCTGTACAACAAGTCCGGTAGCTGGGACATCCTGGCATGGCACAAACTGCCGCTGAACATGGCAGAGCAGGTCGCCATCTTCTTCGCCTTCTTCATGGCCTTCGCCGTGAAGGTGCCGATGTTCCCGGTCCACACTTGGCTGCCGGACGTCCACGTGGAAGCGCCGACCGGCGGTTCCGCCGTGCTGGCCGCCATCATGCTGAAGCTGGGTGCTTACGGCTTCCTGCGTTTCTCGCTGCCGATCGTGCCGGATGCATCGCACTACCTGGCGCCGATGGTGATCGTGCTGTCCCTGATCGCCGTGATCTACGTTGGCCTGGTGGCCATGGTGCAGAAGGACATGAAGAAACTGGTGGCGTATTCGTCCATCGCTCACATGGGCTTCGTGACCCTGGGCTTCTTCATGTTCAACGACATGTCGATGCAGGGCGGTATCATGCAGATGGTGTCGCACGGCTTCGTGTCCGGCGCAATGTTCCTGTGTATCGGTGTGATGTATGACCGCATGCACTCGCGCCAGATCGCCGACTACGGTGGCGTCGTGAACAAGATGCCGAAGTTCGCAGCCCTGTTCATCCTGTTCTCGATGGCCAACTGCGGCCTGCCAGCCACCTCCGGCTTCGTGGGCGAGTTCATGGTCATCCTGGGCGCGGTGCAGTTCAACTTCGTGACCGGCATCCTGGCCGCTACCGCCCTGATCCTGGGCGCGGCGTACTCGCTGTGGATGGCTAAGCGCGTGATCTTCGGCGCCATCACCAACCCGCACGTGGCTGAAATGGACGACCTGAACAAGCGTGAATTCCTGATGCTGGGCATCCTGGCCATCGCCACGCTGTACATGGGCCTGTACCCGGCGCCGTTCACCGATGTGATGCAAGTATCCGTGGCCGATCTGCTGGCGCACGCCGCGCAGAGCAAGCTGGCTGTCATCGCAGCCCACTGATTGCAAATAGGACCAAGTTTTCATGAATAACACTAACCTGATCCCGCTCTACGCAGAAGTCTTTCTGCTGATCGCCACCTCGGCGATCCTGCTGATCGATATGTTCCTGGACGAGAGCAAGCGGGGCATCACTTACGTTCTCTCGCTGCTGACGCTGGTAGGCTGCGCCGCGTTCTCCTTCGCTGATTTCAGCGCAGGCACCACGGTCTACGCCTTCCACAATATGTTCATCAACGACCCGATGGGCAACCTGCTCAAGCTGTTCTCCTACCTGGCGGTGGGTGTGACCCTGGTGTATTCGCGCCAGTATTCGCACGACCGCGGCATGCTGGGCGGCACACTGGGCGGCGAGTTCTACGTGCTGGCACTGTTCTCCATGCTGGGCCAGATGGTCATGATCTCCGCCAACAGCTTCCTGTCGGTGTACCTGGGCCTGGAACTGATGTCGCTGTCGCTGTACGCGCTGGTGGCCCTGCGCCGCGATAACGCCCGCGCTACCGAAGCTGCGATGAAATACTTCATCCTGGGCGCGCTGGCTTCCGGCTTCCTGCTGTACGGTATGTCCATGCTGTACGGTGCAACCGGCACGCTGGAAATCACCGAAGTGGCCAAGAAACTGGGCTCCGGCACCGTGAACCCGACCATCCTGGTATTCGGCATCGTGTTCCTGGTGGCCGGTCTGGCCTTCAAACTGGGCGCGGTTCCATTCCATATGTGGGTACCTGACGTGTACCAGGGTTCGCCGACCGGCGTGACCCTGCTGCTGGGTGGCGCACCGAAGCTGGCGACCTTCGCCATCTGCGTGCGCCTGCTGGTGGAAGGCATGCTGCCAATGGCCATCGACTGGCAGCAGATGCTGATGATCCTGGCCGTGCTGTCGCTGGCCATCGGTAATCTGACCGCGATCGCGCAGACCAATCTGAAGCGCATGCTGGCTTACTCCACCATCGCTCAGATGGGCTTCGTGCTGCTCGGCCTGATGGCCGGCGTGGTCGGCCAGTCCGCCAACAACGCTGCTGCTGCCTACAGCGCTGCCATGTACTACTCGATCACCTACGTGATGACCACGGTCGGCACCTTCGGTCTGATCATGGTGCTGGCACGTCAGGGCTTCGAAGCGGAAGAGCTGGAAGACTTCAAGGGCCTGTCCAAGCGCAGCCCGGCTTACGCGCTGCTGATGACCGTGCTGATGTTCTCGCTGGCCGGCGTGCCGCCGATGATGGGCTTTGCCGCCAAGTTCGCCGTGCTGCAATCCGTGCTGGCCACCGGCCAGGTGTGGCTGACCGTGTTCGCCGTGATGTTCTCGCTGGTGGGTGCGTTCTACTACATCCGCGTGGTGAAGACCATGTGGTTTGACGAGCCTTCGGACACTTCGCCGATCGTCGTCCACGGCGACAAGGCACTGGTGCTGGGCCTGAACGGTCTGGCAGTGGTGGTGCTGGGTGTGATCCCAGGTCCGCTGCTGAACGCCTGCATGTCCGCCATGGCCAAGACCCTGGCATCGTAATGGATGTAAATGCTTCAAGCTGGCTGGTCATCCTGCTCGCAGTGGTGGCCGCCAACCTGCCTTTCGTGAACGACAAGGTATTCGCCTTCATCCCGGTGTCCCGCAAGCTGTTTGTGGTACGCCTGGGTGAACTGGCGGTGTACTACGTGATTGTCGGCGCCATCGGCATGGCTCTCGAATCCCGCATCGGCACCGGCTTCCCGCAAACGTGGGAGTTCTACTGGATCGGTGCCTTCGTTTTCCTCGTCCTGGCTTTCCCTGGCTTCGTGGTACGCTACCTGCGTAAACGCCACTAAACCGTAAAATCTGGTGGCTGCCACATCGTGGCAGCCACTTGTTTTGGGCCTGTGGTTTTAATATTGGAGGCAGCTTGGACAAGCATCTCAAAGAAACAAAGATCGACGGTAAGCTGGCCTATGACGGCGGCTTCCTGAAAGTCCATCGCGACACGGTCAAACTGCCGGATGGCAAACCCGCCGCGCGCGAATACATCAAACACCCCGGCGCCATCGTCGTGCTGCCCGTTCTCGACAACGGCCACGTTCTGCTGGAGCGCCAATACCGCTATCCGCTGGACCGCGTGTTCATCGAACTCCCGGCCGGCAAACTCGATCCGGGCGAAGACCCGCTGGCCTGCGCCATCCGCGAGCTGGAAGAAGAAACCGGCTACACCGCCAACGACTGGCAATTCGTCGGCACCATCCACAACGCCATCGCGTATTCCGACGAACACCTGGACATCTACCTGGCGCGCGGCCTGACTGCAGGCGAAGCCAAGCTGGATGACGGCGAGTTCATCGAAACCATCACCGCCAGCGTGGACGATATGCTGGAGTGGGTCCGCACCGGCAAGATCACCGACGTGAAAACCATCATCGGCGCCTTCTGGCTGGACAAGCTGCGCACCGGACGCTGGAAGCTGGACTGAGATCATGGGCGCCTGGCGCTGCCTGCTGCTGGCGATGCTGCTCGCATGCGGCAGCGTGGCGCAGGCCGCCGAGCGCACGGCGTTCCAGGTCCGCTGCGAAGACACCATCAGCAAGACCGTTTCCGTGCTGTCTGCGCGCCAGAACGGCTATTCCGTCAACACCCAGCTGTCGTACAAGGCGCTGACGCGCATGAAGGGTGGCATGCTGCCTCCCAATGGCTTCGTACTGGGATTGACCAAGACCGAATCGCGCGTGCAGATTGGCGTCGACGGCCCGATGCTGCAGGACCCGGCCAGCGGCTACGAATGCGTGGCGCCGCAGATCAAGGTGGAGCTGACCTACGCGCCGGTGCGCATCTATATCGGCAATGAATTCCCGGCGGGGACTTGCGGCTATGAGGTGATCCTGGCGCACGAGATGCGGCATATGCAGACCTATATGGACCAGCTGCCCAAGGTGGAGAAGGTTGTGCGCGATGCGCTGGCCAAGCGCTTCGAAGCCAAGCCGCTGTACGCCCCGGCCGGCACCGCGCGCTCGGCGCTGACGCATGAAATCGACAGCGGCTGGATGCCTTTCATCAAAGCCGAAATGGGCAAGGTCGAGCTACTGCAGACGCAGATCGATTCGCCCGCCGAGTATGCGCGCCTGAGCAAGGCCTGCAACGGCGAGATACAGAACATTTTGAAAAAAACGCGCCGCCCCGGCGGCCGCATCAACTGAGCATGACGAAAACCCATCGCTATATTGCCCTGATCCCCGCAGCCGGCGTCGGCGCGCGCATGGCGGCCGCGTCGCCGAAACAGTATCTGCCGCTGCTCGGCAAGCCAATGCTGCAGCACACGCTCGAAGCGTTTGCCGCCAGCGAGCTTGTTGCGCACACCTATGTGGTGGTCAGTGCCGACGACGGCTACATCGACAGCCTTCAGCTGCCGGGCAGCGTAACCGTATTGCGCTGCGGCGGCGCGACGCGCATGGACTCGATCCTGAACGGCTTGCGCGCGCTGGCGGGCGAGCTGCATGACGAGGACATGGTGCTGGTGCACGACGCGGCGCGTCCCGGCCTGACGCCGGCGCTGATCCGCAAACTGATCGAAGAGGTGGACGGCAATCCGGCCGGCGGCCTGCTCGCGCTGCCGGTGGTCGACACGGTGAAGACCACGCGCGGCGGCGCAACGCAGACCACACCGCGCGACGGCCTGTGGCTGGCGCAGACGCCGCAGATGTTCAGCTACGCCTTGCTGCTGCGCGCACTGGGCTCGGCGCCTGATCCAACCGCCATCACCGACGACGCCAGCGCCGTTGAAATGCTCGGCTTCTCGCCGCAGCTGGTCGAAGGCCATCCACGCAACCTGAAGGTCACGCTGCCTTCGGATATCCGCATCGCTGAAATGTATTTGAAGGAAGCACAATGACTGCACTGCCATTCCGCATCGGCCAGGGTTACGACAGCCACCGCCTGGTTGAAGGCCGTAAGCTGATTCTGGGCGGCGTCGAGATTCCGCATGAACGCGGCCTGCTGGGCCACTCCGATGCGGACGCGCTGCTGCACGCCATCACCGACGCCATCCTCGGCGCCGCGGCCCTGGGCGACATCGGCAGACACTTCCCCGACACCGCCGAAGAGTTCCGCGGCGCCGATTCCCGCGTGCTGCTGCGCGAAGCGGCCAAGCGCGTGCGCGCCACCGGCTACGACATCGGCAATATCGACTGCACCATCATCGCCCAGCGCCCCAAGATGGCGCCGCACATCGCATCGATGGCCGCCAACATCGCCGCCGATCTCGGCGTTCCGGTCGGCCACGTGAACGTGAAAGCCAAAACCAATGAAAAACTGGGCTACCTCGGCCGCGAAGAAGGCATCAACGCCGAAGCCGTCGCTTTGCTGGTGCTCAGAACCTGACGCAACAGCAGGTGGCAGGCACGCCGTGCCTGCCACCAGGTTTCCGCCGTGGGTTCTAAATAGAGAAGATCAGGCAAGTGGTAGTGGCGTGGGCATAGAGTTTGCCGGTGGCGTCGGTGATGCGGCCTTCGGCGATAGCGACCTGTTTGCCGGCCTGAATGACTTTTCCCTCGGCGCGCACGGGGCCGGTCCTGTCCGTCATCGCGCGCACATAGTTAATCTTCAGTTCCAGTGTGGTGAAGCCGCTGCCGGCGGGCAGGGTGCTGTGCACTGCGCAGCCGACGGCTGAATCGAGCAGGGTGGCCGCGTAACCGCCGTGCACCGCGCCGCTCGGGTTGTAGTGCTGCTTGCCGGGCGTGCCCTGGAAGACGATGCGGCCATGTTCCACTTCGATCGGCACAAAGCCCATCAACTCTGCAATCGGTGGCGGAGGAAGTTCGCCGTCGCCAATCTTTTGCAGGAATTCCAATCCGCTATGGCCGCGCAATTGTTCGCGCTCGGCGACGCCTGCCGGCGCCACTTTCAGGCGCCTGGCCGCTTCATCGTCCATCCAGGTTTGCAGTGTGTTTTCCATCGCGTGCTCCATAATTACGTGTAACTACACTATACTACAGGCATGGATACCCCTTGCACCTGCTTTGCCCTGCGGCGGCTGACGCGCACCGTGTCGCGCCTGTACGACCAGCACCTTGCCGCGACCGGCATCAAGGCCACGCAATTTGCGCTGCTGCGCGCCGTGCAGCACGAAGCCCGGCCGATCACCCAGCTGGCGGATTTGCTCGGACTGGAACGGACCACGCTGACGCGTAATCTGCGTCCGCTGCAGGACGCCGGCCTGCTGGTGCAATCGGCAGGCCGGGACGCGCGCCAGCGCCTCGTCGCAATTACCCCGGAAGGCAAAGACAAGGTGCGCGAAGCAAAGGCTGCCTGGCGCAAGGCCCAGTCGGCAGTGCAGCAAGCGTTGGGCGACGGCCCCACGCGCGCACTGCACGAGGACATCGCCCTCGCCATGGCCCGTATCTCCCCACTGTTGACAGAAGAGCAGTGATACCATGTCGCCATGCGCGACATTTATGCTTACCGCGACGTAGCGGTTGAATCCTTTATCGACCACGACGGCCAGGTGCGCGTGCGTCCCCTCAACGATCAGGCCTACAGCTCCGAACTGCGCGTGCAGTGCCCGCGCGCGCTGCGCGAGGACTATCCGGTCGGTACGCAATTCCTCGTCTCCGCCAAGCTCACCGACCGCATGGGCGGCGAGCAGTATCTCTACGTCTACCACGGCGATCCCTTCAAGGTGCTGTCGCAGCAGCAGGCCGGCACCTTCCTGGCTGACCGCCGCCGCATCCGCATCTGACCAGGAGCTTGTCCATGCTTCGTGTGCTTGCCATCACCCTCGCCATCGCGCTGCCTGCCGCCGCGCAAACGCCGGATGAAGATATGCCTTCCATGGGCGATCTGATTTCGCTCGCGTTCCCGAAATGGAGCGACGATACTGAAGGCCACTTGCAGACGATCGCGCAGACAAAGCTAATCCAGAACTGGAGCTATGGCACGCCGCCAAAGGCCAAGCAGCGCAAGGTGCTGGTCGAGCCGGTACTTGTGCTGCGTGCCGCGCCGGGACGCTTCGTACTGCTGGCGACCATGCTGCCGGCGAGCGATGACGGCGGGGGTATGCTGAATCATTCAACGCCGGCCGGACTGGCTGCTTACACGTTCACCACCAGCGCAACCGGCTGGAAGCTGCTGAAGCGGCAGGAACCTTTCGACCTGCGCGGTTTTGAGGGCGAGGCGCATCTGGAGCCGGTGCGGCTGTCAGCGACGACGCAAGGCATCGTGGCCGAATATGGCAGCTGCTGGCAAGGCAATTGCGGGCGCTGGGTGTCGGTGTATGAAGTGGGCAAGGATGGCGTGAAGCCGGCCGCCATTGCGGACCTGCCGGTGGCGGCTGATAACGTCTATGCACGTCCCGACTGTGTGAAGCGGCTCAAGCCGGAGCTGCCCGGTCTTCATCCCGGCAATCCGGCGACCGCAAACGACGAAGTTCCTCCTGGCGAATGCTTCAAGATTGATGGCCGCTGGAGCATTGAAGAATCCGAGACAACGCCAGGTGCCTTCATTGTCGACTTTAGCGGCGCCACCAGCGCGCCGGTGGGCGCCGAGGCGAACGGTGCTCCGCGCCGCATCGGCCAGCGCTTGCGCTATCAGTGGCGTGGCACCAAATACGAATATGGTTCCGGAACGAATCCGGTGCCAAAAATCTGACAAGGAGACTGCATGATCAAGATTCGCGAAATCGACCATATTGTTTTGCGCGTTGTGGACGCGGACAAGATGATCCGCTTTTACACCGAAGTCCTCGGCTGCACCATTGAGCGCCGTCAGGACGAGATCGGCCTGATTCAGCTGCGCGCCGGCAGTTCGCTGGTGGACCTGGTGCCGGTCGATAAAAAACTGGGCAAGATGGGCGGCGCCGCGCCGGGCAAGGAAGGCCGCAATATGGACCACTTCTGCTTCCGCGTGAAGCCATTCGATGAAGCCGCAATCAAGGCGCATCTGGCGCAGCACGACGTGCAGCACGGGCCGGCGGAATCGCGTTATGGCGCGGAAGGAGAGGGGCCGTCAATCTACATCAACGACCCGGAGGGTAATACGGTGGAACTCAAAGGGCCGCCATACGCAAGCTAAAACCCAGGGCGTGAAGCAGGTGGCAGGCACGATGTGCCTGCCACCAGGTTTGCGCCGTGGGTTTTACTCGTCGTCGTTGTTATCGTCGTCGTCTTTGACGGAGCGTTTGCGGTCGGCGTCGGCCTCGGCCTTCAGCTTGGCCGCATTGCCCATGAATTCATCCACACTGTGATCAGGGCTCTGGCGCAGCGACGGTGGCAGCATCACCGACATATACAGCTCGTCCGACAAACGGCCCGTGCTTTGCAGATTGCTCATCAGGACCACGCCCGACCCCAGCACCATCATCACGCCCACCGTGCGCGGGAAAGCGCCTCTGCGATGCGGTCGGATGGTGCCCACGTGGTAGTAGATCATCACGCACAGGATCAATATCGCCACGTGATTGCCGTAGCGCGTGAACACCTCCGCCGACCACGCGTATGCCAGCACGCTGCTGACCGCCTTCCACGCACCGAGCGCGATCAGGCCGGAGCCGAGAATGAAGAGGTGGCGTCCCAGCCGCGCATGGCCGCCGAACAGGCGGTTGGCCAGCGCCCAGATGCCGCTCCACACCAGGCCTGCGCCCAGTCCGCTGGCGATAATCAGCAAATAGCGGATGGCCTGGAAGTTGCCCGCATCGGACAGCGCTTCCTCCACGCCGGTGAACATCCCAATCAGCGCCAGGCCCGCCAGTGCAGGGATGCCGCCTTCCCACGCGTGCATGGTGGTGTCCGCGACTTCCGCTTCGACCGGGAAGTCGGCGCCGCGAATGCGCAGGCGCGTATGGCCAAGGCGTACCACAGTCGTCCCATCGATCGGCAAAGTCTGATGACGCTTGCCGTGAACCACGATGCCATTCTGCGTGCCCAGATCGCGGATGCGCATGCCGCCATCCTCCGCCAATTCCACCACCGCATGCTGGGCCGCAGTGTGCGCGTCATCGAGGATGAAATCATTGCCGTAGCTGCGTCCCAGCGTGATCGGCAGATCGTTCACGCGGTGCCGGTGCAGCACGTCGCCATTGCGGGCAAGGGTCTCGATGAAATAGGGCGGCTTCATTTCTTGCCTCCGCGCGCCAGCGACTGCAGGAAGGCGCGCGAGGCACGCATGCCGTTTTCATAGGACACGCCGCGGGCGTCCATCCGGCTTTGCAGGTTCATGAGGCCATCGTCCGTGCTGCCGATCAGCAGGGAGAAATCGTACAGGCCTTCAAACTTGCGGTAAGCCTTCACGCACAGCACGGCGCGCATGGGCAATGTGTCATTCTTGATGAATTGTTCGGTACAGGTCGGGCCGGTCAGGCGGCTGTCCTTGTAGCCGCCGAAGCTCTCGTTCTTGAACGAGGCCGACGACAACTGCGAGAAACGCAGGGCGTCGAGGCCGGTGCTGCGCATATACTGGTGCTGGATCGCCACCTGGCCCGTTTGCAGCGAGCCGGAAACGAAGATGGCTGTCTCCATCGAGCAGTTGGTAACGTCCACCGAGAATGGCTTGTCGCCCTTGACGTTGGAGCGCCCCCAGCAACGCATCTGTTCGGACTCGCGCACCGGCACTTCGTAAGGCCCCATGGCCTTCAGGGTCAGCGGTGTCGCCAGCAATTGATCGATCATCGCCTTCTGGTGCGCCAGCAGCTGCTGGGCCACGATGGCGGTGAAGTCCTTGGGCGGCTTGGCGTCCGGCTTGACCTTCTGCAGCAGCTCCTGCGCGAAGCGGATCGGCACCAGGAAACTCACCAGTTCACCATCCAGGCGCTTGGACACGTTCACGCCCGCCACTTCGCCGTCGGCCGTCACGCTTGGCCCGCCGCTCATGCCGGCGTTGATCGGGCCGGTGAACAGCAGCTGATCGTAGAAGCTGCGCGTGATCACGCCGTTGTACGAGCCTTCCGAAATCGCGAAACCCAGGTCGAGCGGATTGCCGAGGGAGTACAGATACTGGCCCTGCGTCAGGCGAACCTGCTTCTCCGGCACATTGAAGACGCCCGTGCCATAGCGGTTCACGCGCACCACCGCCAGGTCATGCAGCACATCCACTGCCAGCAGTTCGATATTGCCGCGCTGGCCCGCTGTATCGACCCACTCGCCGGTGTAAGTGTCCGGATCGAGGGCGAATTGCGAAACCACGTGGTAGTTGGTCAGCACCAGATTCGAGGTGCCCACCAGGAAGCCGGAACCAACCGAGGACTGCGTGCGGCCGCTTTTCAGCAGCGAACGTACTTGCAGCAGATCGGCCTTGGCGGCGGAGTAGAGTTTTTGCGCTGCGCTGGAAGGTGGCGGCAGCGGCGCTGCATCGTCACCGCCGGTTTGCGGTTGTTGCTGGCGTGGTGGCTGCTGCGGCAGGCCGGGGAGGGTTGGCGGGGCGGCCAGTGCGCTGGCACAGCCCCAGGTCAAAGTCAGAGATAGTGCCAGCTTAGTGAATTTCATGCACTCAGAGTTCGCCGTCTTCCGCCGCGGGCGGAGTAGTTGGATTCATCATATGGCCAAGCTTCAGTGCCTTGGTGTCGAGGTAGCGCTGGTTGAAGGCATTGCGGTTCACCAGCAGCGGTACACGCTCGACCACTTCGACACCCAGGTTGCCCATGGCTGCGATCTTACGCGGATTATTCGTCATCAGGCGAAGACTTTTTACACCGAACTGTTTCAGCATCGGTTCCACCAGCGCGTAATTGCGCTGGTCCGGCTTGAAGCCAAGTTGTTCGTTGGCCTGTACGGTATCGAGGCCCGCTTCCTGCAGGCGATACGCGCGCATCTTGTTCAGCAGGCCGATGCCGCGGCCTTCCTGGCGCAGATACAGCAGCACACCGCGGCCTTCATCGGCGATGCGCTTCAGCGCACCTTCCAGCTGCGCGCCGCAATCGCAGCGCTGCGAGAACAGCACGTCGCCGGTCAGGCATTCGGAATGGACGCGCGCCAGCACCGGCTCGCCGTTGCCGATATCGCCCAGCACCATGGCCAGATGTTCTTTGCCCGTTGCATGCTCCACGAACGCATGCAGCGTGAACTGGGCCCACGGCGTAGGCAGCGCGCAAGAGGTCACATAGTCCAGTTCTTCTTTTTCTACAGCGGGCAGCATGAATGATCTTTCCAAAACGAGTAAAAGGCGTGCCAGCCTTGACAGACTGGCACGCCCTGCCATCATAGCAGTTATTAGCTGGGCAGGTCGAAGAGCAGCAGCTCTACGTTTTTGCCCTCGTTCAGCGTTATGAGGTTGTCATCCGTGATTTTCAAGGCGTCACCACCTTTCAGTGGCGTGCCGTTGACCGTCACGTTGCCGCGGATGACGTGCACATAACCCTGGCGGCCCGTTTCGAGCTTGTGTTCCAGGTCCGTCGAGCCGTCCAGGATGGCCGCGTAGATCGAGGCATTCTGGTGGATCAGCACCGAGCCATCGCGGCCGTCGCTGGAAGCGATCAGGCGCAGGCGGTTGGTCTTGCTCTCCGGCGTGAAATACTTCTCTTCATAGCTCGGTGCGATGCCAACCTGGTTGGGCTGAATCCAGATCTGCAGGAAGTGCACGCCCGCCGAATGCGAGTGATTGAACTCGCTGTGGCGCACGCCGGTGCCCGCGCTCATACGCTGCACGTCGCCGTAGTGCAGCACAGAGCCGTTACCCATGCTGTCCTTGTGCTCCAGCGCGCCGTCCAGGACGTAGGAGATGATTTCCATGTCGCGGTGGCCGTGCGTTCCGAAGCCCTGTGCCGGCTCGACCTTGTCTTCGTTGATCACGAGCAGGGGACCGAAACCGACGTGCTTCGGATCGTAGTAATGGCCAAAGGAAAAGCTGTGGCGGGAATCGAGCCAGCCAAAGTTAGCCACGCCGCGTTCTTCACTTTTACGGATTTGCAACATTATTATCTCCTTGTGCGATAATTTCGAACGATTCGGAATTCATGTTTCACAGTATAGAGAGCACTTCTGCAATTGAAAAACGGATAATTTACCGTTCTATCATCGAAAAAATCGAACATGCTCAGACTTAGCCTGGACGCCCTGGAAATCATGGACGCCATCGACCGCCGCGGATCGTTTTCCGCCGCGGGCAAGGAAATGCACCGCGTGCCGTCGACCATCTCTTACACGGTCGCCAAGCTGGAGGACGAGCTGGGCGTCCAGTTGTTCCAGCGCATCGGCCCGCGCGTGGAACTGACCGACGCCGGACGCGAATTGCTGAAGGAGGGCCGCTACCTGCTGAAAGCCGCGCAAGACCTGGAGCACCGCGTGCGCCGCGTGGCGTCCGGCTGGGAGACCGAACTCGCCGTCGGCATCGACTCCATGTTCACCGCCGCCGTGCTGCGCGAGGACGTGCATGCCTTCTACCAGGTGGCGCACCAGACCCGCCTGCGGGTGGTGCAGGAGGCCTTGTCCGGCAGCTGGGAAGCCTTGCTGGACCGGCGCGTCGACCTGATCGTTGGCGCTCCCGGCGATGGCCCGGCGGGCGGCGGCTATATTTCGCAGCCGATCGGCAGCCTGAAATGGGTGTTCTGCGTGGCCCCGCACCATCCGCTGGCGACCGAGGCGGGGCCGCTGGGGCGGGAACAGCTGCAGTACCATCGTGCCGTGGTGATGGCCGATTCCTCGCGCCAGTCCGCGGCCCGCACGGTCGGTGTGCTGATGGGGCAGGACAGCCTGACGGTGCCGACCATGCAGGCCAAGTTCGACTACCAGATCGGTGGCCTGGGTTTCGGTTTCCTGCCGCAGCAATGCGCCCGCGCCGCCATCCTGGCGGGCCTGCTGGTCGAGAAGCAAGTGGAGGAGCCCAAGCCGGACGAAACCTTCTATCTGGCCTGGCGCACGAACGAAACTGGGGCGGGCCTGGAGTGGTGGCTGAAGCGCATGCAAGTGCCGGGACTGTTCGAGCGTTTGTGCCTGCACTTGCCCGGAATTGCATTTAATCAAGGCCCGGTCACCTGAGCGTGCATCTACCATGAGTAGTGTTGACGTCGGCCAACTGTTTCAAGGTACTATAGGGGAATTCATCATCGCCTTCCATCGCCCGTAATGAACGCCTCGCATGCAGCATCGCCAGTCTTCCTGAACCTGCTCGCAGACCGGCAGGGCAAGCCGGCCGCGCTCGTGTTTTCGGGAGCGCCGCAGGAGGGCTTGCCGGAGACGCTGGGCCAGTTGGCGCAGCAGCTGCCATGCTATTTCCGCGCCGATGCGGCGCCCCCCGCCGCAGCCTGGCAGCCGCTGGCCGAAGACGAGGTGCTGCATGCGGACGGCGCCTTCGGCTCGCCCGCAGCCGAGGTCAAGCTGATCGAAGGCGACTGGGCGCTGCAGCCACCCGAACGCCCGAGCGGCAGCCAGGCTGCTTCGCGTGCGCTGGCCCTGCAGCTGGTCCAGCTGGTCACCAACGATGCGGAAAACGTCGAAATCGAAGCCGTACTGCGGCGCGATCCAACGCTGTCCTATCACTTGCTGAAGCTGGTCAACTCGCTGGGCCTCGGCCTGCAACGCAAGATCACCAGTTTTAACCAGGCCATCCTGATTCTTGGCCGCGCCCAGCTGCGGCGCTGGCTTAATCTGATGCTGTTCGCTGCACGCGAAGGCGACATGCGCTCGCCCATGCTGTTGGCGCGCGTGTCGGTGCGGGCGCGCATGCTGGAGCTGCTGGCGCGTGCGACGGGGCAGGGCAAGGCCGCGCAGGAGCAGGCTTTCATGACAGGCATGTTCTCGCTGCTGGGCGTCCTGTTCGGCGTGCCGCTGGAGCAGCTGCTGGCGCCTTTAAATATCGGCGACGCGGCCCAGCAAGCCTTGCTGCACAAGGCGGGCGAGGTAGGTGAGCTGCTGTCGCTGGCCGAAGCAGCGGAACGCGGCGAGTTTGCCGATGTGACGCGGCGACTCGATGCGCTGCAATTATCGGCCGCCGAATTCAATGCCATCGTGGCCGACGCCACACTGTGGATGCTGGAAGTGACCGCCGAGGTGCCATCCAATGGCTGATGACGCCATCTCCCGTTGCCAGGCTTTGAGCGCGCTGGCGCGCAGCCAGCAGGGCGAGGAGCTGACCGCCACCTTGGCCAGCCTGGAGGTGGCGCTGGCCGAGCTGCGCCTGCAATATCCGCCGGCGCCGCCACCACCCGTGCTTGAGCTGGATCTGGCCGGCTACCTCACCGGCTGGAACGAAGGCGCGGTGCGTCTGTTCGGCTACACGGCGCAGGAAGCGCTGGGCCAGCACATCCTCTTCCTCTACACGGACGACGATGAAGGCGGCAATATTGCGGAGCTGGTGCTGGAAGCGGATAACGCGGTGACCGAAGTCCGCCGCCGCAAAAAGTCCGGTGAAGTGATCTGGGTGCGTGCCGCGATCTCGCTGGCGCATGATGAGGCGGGCAGCGCCATCGGCATGCGCGTCAAGCTGGCGCCCGTCAATGCGGGCTTGTCGACGGAAGAGAAGAACAGTCTGCATGCGCGCATCATTGAAGACAGCGACCAGGGTGTGCTGATTACCGATGCGCACGAGCATATCGTTTCCATCAATGGCGCGTTCACGCGCATCACCGGCTATACCCCGGCCGAAGCGATCGGCCGCACCCCGGACTTGCTGCGCTCCGGCGTGCACGATGCGGAATTCCGCGCCAAGGTGCGCGCCGCCATGGCCGGTGCGGGTCCATGGCGGGGCGAGATTATCGGCAAACGCAAGAACGGTGAGCTGTTCCCGCAATCGGTCACCATCAGCGCGGTGCGCGACGACGCGGGCGCCATCAGCCACACCTTCTCGCTGTTCTCCGACATCAGCGTGCACAAGGACGCCGAAGCGCGCATGCAGCGCATGGTCAACTACGACAGCCTGACCGGCCTGCCCAATCTGGGCCTGCTGACGCAGCTGATCGACCAGTCGATGGCGGAAGCGCGCCGCAGCAATGAGCACGGCGCGCTGCTGGTGATCGAATTGAGCCGCCTCGGCGCCATCAGCGATACCCTGGGCTACGAAACCGGCAACGCGCTGCTGGTGGAAATCGCCCGCGTGTTCCGCCAGGTGCTGCGCGACGAAGACATTCTGGCCAGGCTGGATGGCGGCAAATTTGCCGCGGCATTGCCGCAAATAGAGAAGCGCGAGCACGCGGCCATCGTGGCGCAAAAACTGATGCAGGCGCTGGCGCAGCCGATCGAAGTGGGGCTGCACCGCCTGCAAGTCAACGCCCACATTGGCATCGCGGTGTGGCCGGAAGATGCGCAGGACGCGCCGGCACTGGTGCGCGGGGCTGAAACCGCCATGGCGCGCGCCTCGCAAACGCCCGATCCTGGCCTGCTGTTCTACAGCGAAGAAATGAATCAGCGCGCCAAGGAACACCTGCGCATCGAGAGCGAACTGCGGCAAGCGCTGGCCAACGATGAATTGCTGCTGTACTACCAGCCGAAGGTGAGCTTGCGCAGTGGGCGCATCGTGGGCGCGGAAGCGCTGCTGCGCTGGCGCCATCCCGTGCGCGGGCTGGTGTCGCCGGGCGTCTTCATTCCGGTAGCGGAGGAAACGGGGCTGATCCAGGAACTGGGCCTGTGGGTGCTGGACGAAGCCTGCCGCCAGATCAGCGCCTGGAAGGACGCCAACCTGATGATGCCGCCGGTGGCCGTCAACCTGTCCGCCCGCCAGTTCGACGACAAGCTGCCGGAGCGCGTGGCCGAAGCCATGAACCGCCACGGTGTACAGGCCGAGCAGCTGATGCTGGAGATCACGGAAAGCCTGCTGGTGCGCGGCGCCGACAAAGTCATCGCCATCATGAACCAGCTGGTCGCGATGGGCCTGGCGCTGGCGCTGGACGACTTCGGCACCGGCTATTCCAGCCTGGCCTATCTGAAGAAATTCCCCATCAGTACCCTGAAGATCGACCGCGCTTTCGTGGTCGGCCTGCCTTACGAAGAAAACGACTGCGCCATCGCGCGCGCCATCGTCACCATGGCCCAGCAGCTGCGCCAGGAAATCGTGGCGGAGGGCGTGGAAACCGCCGAGCAGATGGCCTTCCTGCGCGAGCTGGGCTGCGACCAGCTGCAGGGCTACCTCTTCAGCCAGCCCGTTCCCGCGGCCGATTTCGAACGCATGCTACGCGAGGGCAAGCGCCTCGCCTTCGGTAGCCGCCAGGCTTCGCTGGCTCTATAAAATTCACCATCGATGGCTCTTCTATGGAGCCATGAATCAGCTCAGAATGGCCCCAATCGAAATTGAAAGGGGCAGTCATGAAGCGTAGCGATACCCTGAGTCTTGTGTCGGTGGCAGCCATCTGGGGCGCCTCCTATTTGTTCATTCGTGTTGGCTCGCCGGAGTTTGGCGCGGCTGCCATGGCCGGCGTGCGCGCTGTCGCAGCCGCGCTGATGATGCTGCCGCTGCTGCTGTGGCGCGGTCAATGGCCGGCACTGCGCCGCCACTGGAAGCCGATCGTATTCGTCGGCGTCACCAATGCGGCCTTGCCCTTCCTGCTCTTCAATTACGCGGCCCTGACGCTGCCCGCTGGGCTGTCGTCGATCCTGAGCGCGACCACGCCGCTGTTCGCCACTCTGATCGGCGCGATCTGGCTAGGCGAACAGCTGACCGTGCAGCGCATGGCCGGCTTATGCATCGGCTTCGGCGGCGTAGTGCTGCTGGTCGGCGGCAAGCTGCATCTGGGGACGGCCGAGATGATTCCGACACTGGCGGCAGCGCTGGCCTGCCTGAGCGCGACCATGCTGTACGGCGTGTCCGGCAATTTCACCAAACGATTTTTGGCTGACGTGCCGCCACTCGCCGTGGCGGCCGGAAGCCAGCTGACTGCTGCTGTGCTGCTGGTCGGACCCGCCGTGCTGCTGTGGCCCGCCCACACGCCGTCGGCCAAAGCATGGGGCGCCGTGCTGGCGCTGGCCGCCGTGTGCACCACGCTGGTGTATGTGCTGTTCTTTGGGCTGATCGCGCGACTGGGCGCCAGCCGTGCCATGAGCGCGCTGTTCCTGATTCCGGTATTCGGTGTGCTGTGGGGGACGGTCTTCCTGCACGAGCCATTTACCCTGCAAATGCTGGGCAGCTGCGCGGTGGTCCTGCTGGGTTCTGCTTTGACGATCGGCTTGTTAGAACGCCGCCCAGGCAGGGCGGCGTCCCGGGTTCACTTCCTGTGTGAACTCATGCGCCTGGGCGCATCGATGGCAAGGCGCATTTAACGCTTGTCATCGTTCTTGTGGCTTTGGCGGCCGGCTTCGGCATGCTGTTCAGGCGTGCCGCCGCGGGTGCCGCCGCCGCTACTTTGACGGCTGCCGCCGCCCGAGCTGGCCGAACCGCTGGAGCCCGATTGCTTGTTGCCGTCGTTCTTGTGGCTCATGCTGCCGGCTTTACGAGCCTCTTCCGAGGTGAACTCGTGCGCGTTGCCGGAGGCGTGCGCTGCGCGGCCGCCTTCGCTGGCGATTTCACGCTGTTTTTGCGGGTCCATGGATGCGAAGCCGCGGTTGCTGGTGTCGCCACTTTGTTTGTTGCCGCCTTGGTTGGATGATGCCATGATTCTCTCCTCAGTAGTCGATAAACATTGCATTCCTTCGCTGATCCGGGTGTCGAATCTTTGAAAGAGGGCTTCATGGTAGGCGGTGCGGTGTGCATCTTTTATAAGACCACGCGACAGGGATTTGTAGGACAATGGCTCACTGAAAAGTAACACGACAGGAGGCCAAAATGGACGACTTCGATCTCCAGCGTTTCGTTGAAGCGCAGCTGGCGGCATATGGTTCCGTTCAATCGGAGCTGGCAGCGGGACGCAAGCGCAGCCACTGGATGTGGTTCATCTTTCCGCAGATCGCGGGCCTCGGTTTCAGTGCCATGGCCGAGCGCTACGCGATCTCCGGCCTGGCGGAAGCGCGCGCATATCTGGCGCACCCACTGCTTGGCGCGCGCCTGCGCGAGTGCTGCGCGCTGGTGCTGGCAGTCGAGGGCGCATCGGCCCATACCATCTTCGGTTCGCCCGACGACATGAAATTCCGTTCATCGCTGACGCTGTTCGCGCAAGCCGCGCCGGACGAGAAACTATTCACCGATTGCCTGGACAAATACTACGGCGGCCAGCCCGACCCGGCCACGCTGGACAGGCTCTGAAGCTCCAGTTACATTGGCGGCATTACACATCCGATTCAGGAGCCCGCATGAGCCGCAAAGTTTTAGAAGACGTCCGCATCCATCCCGCCATCCGCGAGCGCATGGGGAAATTCCATGCCGACGTGGTGGCGCAAGTGCAGGCGGCGATTGCCGCGAATACGGTGGTGGTGGTGGGCATGCGCCAGAATCCCTTTCCGCGCAAGGCCCGCAAGCTGCTCGACAGCCTGGGCACGCAGTACACCTATCTGGAATACGGCAGCTACCTGAGCGAATGGAAGCCGCGCCTGGCGCTGAAGATGTGGAGCGGCTGGCCGACCTTCCCGATGATCTTCGTGAACGGCACGCTGATCGGCGGCTTCACCGATCTCCAGCGCCTGGCCGACAGCGGCGAGTGGACGGCGCTGTCGGCGCCGCGTCTGCCGGCATGACGATGAAAGCGCTGCCGCTCCGTCTGTCACCAGGCGACGATCTGCGCGCCTGCGTCGAGGCGGCGCTGCCGGCTGGTGCAGGCGCGGCGTTTCTGCTGCAGGGCATTGGCAGCCTGAGTGTGGTGCGCTTGCGCTACGCCGGATTGCCCGAGCCTGGCGAGCTGCGCGGCGATTTCGAAATTCTGACGGTGGCGGGATCGGTGGCGCCGTACGGCGCACACCTGCATATGTCGGTATCGGATGCGGCAGGCCGCGTCTACGGCGGCCATGTGGCGGCAGGCTGCATCGTGCGCACCACCGCGGAATTGCTGCTGGCGCTGCTGCCCGCGCACGCCTTCGCACGCGAGCATGATGCGGCCACGGGCTTCAGTGAACTTGTGGTGCGCCCGTTGCGAAGTAGCGGCCAATAATGGCGAGCATGGAGCCCGCCACCAGCATGCCGAAGATGACGATGGTGGTGTTCAGGCCCACATCCATTTTCAGCATGGCAGCATAAAGCAGCAGGCTGGCGAGGATGGACACGTTCTCGTTGAAGTTCTGTACCGCGATGGAATTCCCCGCGCTCATCAGAACATGGCCGCGATGCTGGAGCAGGGCGTTCATCGGTACCACGAAGAAGCCGGCCAGCGCGCCGATAAAGACCAGCAGCGGATACGCCATCCAGAGACTGTGCACCAGCGTCATCAGCGTGACGGTTGCACCCATCAGCGCACCCACCCACATCACGGACAGCGAACGTTTGAGCGACACCCAGCGCGCCGCCATCACGGCGCCACCGGCCACGCCGATCGCGAACACGCCTTGCAGCGTGGCCGCTTTGTCCAGCGTCAGGCCGAGCGCTTCTTCGCCCCAGCGCAGTACGATAATCTTCAGCACCATGCCGGCACCCCAGAACAGGGTCGTCACGGCCAGCGTGATCTGGCCCAGACGGTCGCGCCACAGCACGCTGCAAGCGTGGGTGAAGCTGGCCACCAGCGCGCGGAAATTCATGGCCTGCTTGGCGTAGCGCGCCTTGGTGTCGGCGATCTTCAGGTTGAACAGGGCGGCCAGCACGTAAATGCCCATGATGACGGCCAGGCCCGCTTCGGCCGGCGAATCGAAGAAGGTCACGCCCGGAACATCAATGCTCATCAACAGCGCAGCCACGTGAGGATTGGCGGATAGCAAACCGCCCAGCACGACGCCGAAGATGGTTGACGCAATGGTCAGGCCCTCGATCCAGCCGTTTGCTGCGACCAGCTGTTCCGCCGGCAGCAGCTCGGTCAGGATGCCGTATTTGGCGGGCGAGTAGGCTGCCGCACCGAGACCGACGATGCCGTAAGCCAGCAGCGGATGAGCGTGCGCGAACATGGTGGCGCAGCCGATGATCTTCACCAGGTTGGTGACGAACATGACTTTGCCTTTCGGGAAGGCGTCGGCGAAGGCGCCGACAAAGGCGGCCAGCAGCACGTAGGACAGCACGAAGGACAGCTGCAGCATCGGCGTCATCCAGTCCGGCGCATTGAGCGCCGTGAGGAAGGCGATGCAGGCGATGAACATGGCGTTGTCGGCGAGCGAAGAGAAGAACTGCGCCGCCATGATGACGTAAAAGCCGCGCTTCATTCGGCGGCCACCTTAGCCAGGCTTGGGCTGCGTTCCTTTTGCAGTTTCGCGGCGACTTTCTCGGCCTGTGCGAAGGCGCGGATCAGGTTACCGCCCGCCAGCTTGGCCAGATCGGCATCGCTCCAGCCGCGGCGGATCAGTTCCGCGAACAGGTCGGGATATTTCGAGACGTCTTCCAGGCCCACCGGATTCTCTGCGCCGTAGTAGTCGCCAGCGAGGCCCACGTGGTCGTGGCCGGCCACCTTGGCGATGTAGTCGATATGATCGGCCACCTGCTTCAGCGTGGCTTTCGGCGCCGGACCGGCCTTGCTTTCGTAAGCGGCTTTGCGCGCGGCGAACTCCGCGCTGTCCGGCTTGGCGTCGCCGAGGGCATTTTTCAGGCCTTCATGCCATGCGCGCACTGCGGGCGATACGAAGCCCGGCACGAAGGTCACCATCACCACGCCGCCGTTGGCCGGCATGCGCTTCAGGACTTCGTCCGGCACGTTGCGTGGATGGTCGTTCAGTGCGCGGGCACTGGAGTGGGAGAAGATCACCGGCGCTTCGCTGACATCCAGCGCCTGGTTCATGACTTCGGGGCTGACGTGGCTCAGGTCCACCAGCATGCCCAGGCGGTTCATTTCGCGTACGACCTCTTTGCCGAAAGGCGTCAGGCCGCCGTGTTTGCGCTCGCCCAGCGCAGCGTCGGCCCAGTCCAGGGTGACGTTGTGGGTCAGGGTCATGTAGCGCGCGCCGAGGTCGTAGTAGGCGCGCAGGGCGCCCAGGCTGTTCTCGATTACGTGGCCGCCTTCCATGCCGAGGAAGCTGGCGACTTTGCCTTGCTTGCGCGCTTTTTCGATATCGCTGCTGCGGGTGGCGAACAGCAGACGTTCCGGATATCGCTCGATCATGCGGCGCGCCAGGTCGATCTGTTCCAGCTGGGTCCTGGCCCAGCCTTCCTTGAGCTCACCCGGCACATACACGCTCCAGAACTGCGCCGACAACTGGCCTTGCTTCAGGCGCGCCAGATCGGTTTCCTGCGGCATGGGCTTGCGCAGGTCGTTGGCGTCGAGATCCATCGGATGCTCTTTGGATTCGCGGATGGCCCAGGGCAGATCATTGTGGCCGTCGATCAGGGGCGAACGGGCGAGCAGGGCTTTGGCGTGGCGCAGGGCGGCATCATCGGCCGGAGTGGCTGTCGCGGCGTGTGCGCCCAGCGGCAGCGCGAGCGCGAGCAGCATGGCTCGGTTGAACAGCATCAGGTACGTCTCCTATCGGTGCGAACGCAGCGGATCGAGCAGGCTGCGCAAATTATTATGGTCGAGTTCATACATCAGCGCCAACAGCGCGCCCAGCTCGCCTTTCGGGAACCCCTCGCGGGCGAACCAGCCCAGGTAGTGGCCCGGCAAGTCGGCGATCACACGGCCTTTATACTTGCCATAGGGCATTTCCCGGACCAATAACAGGGCGAGGAATTCGGAATTCATCGTTATTCTTGCGTTTGAGTCAGAAATCTTATGTCCCGCGACATCTTTTTCGCGAAAAAGATGCACAGGATACTGCACGACATCAACTTTACAAGGAGTTTTTGTCATGCCCATTGCACTACTTGCCCTAACTATAAGTGCTTTTGCCATCGGGACAACAGAATTTGTGATTGTCGGCCTGTTGCCCACCATTGCCGCCGACCTCGGCGTGACCTTGCCCTCGGCCGGCCTGCTGGTCAGTCTGTACGCCATGGGCGTGGCCGTCGGCGCCCCGGTGCTGACCGCCCTCAGCGGCAAAATCCCGCGCAAGGCGCTGCTGCTGTCCCTGATGGTGCTGTTCACGGCCGGTAATCTGCTGGCCTGGCAGGCGCCCGGCTATACCTCGCTGATTGCCGCACGCATTCTGACCGGCCTGGCGCACGGCGTGTTCTTCTCCATCGGTTCGACCATTGCGACGTCGCTGGTGCCGAAAGAGAAGGCCGCCAGCGCGATTGCCACCATGTTCACCGGCCTGACCGTGGCCCTGGTGACGGGCGTGCCGCTGGGGACCTTCATCGGCCAGCACTTCGGCTGGCGCGAGACTTTCCTGGCCGTGTCCCTGCTGGGCGTGATCGCCTTCATCGGCAGCCTGCTGTTCGTGCCGCGTAATATCCAGCACCAGAAACCGGCCTCGCTGCTGGCGCAGATGCAGGTGCTGGGCCAGCCGCGCCTGCTGCTGGTGTACGCCATGACGGCGGTGGGCTACGGCGGCTCCTTCATCGCCTTCACCTACCTGGCGCCGATTCTGGAGCGCGTGGCGGGCTTCGGTTCCAACGCCGTCGGCCTGGTGATGCTGGTGTATGGCGTGTCGGTCGCCGTCGGCAATATCTGGGGCGGCAAGCTGGCCGATAAACGTGGTCCGATCAGCGCCCTGAAAATCATTTTCCTTGGTCTGGCTGTGGTGCTGCTGGCGCTGACGTTTACCGCGCCGAGCAAGCCGCTGGTGGTGCTGACCGTGCTGCTGTGGGGTGCCGTGGCCTTCGGTAATGTGGCGGGCCTGCAGGTGTATGTGGTGCAGCAGGCGGAACACTTCACGCCGCGCGCCGTGGACGTGGCGTCCGGCCTGAATATCGCGGCGTTCAATCTGGGCATCGCCGGTGGCGCCTGGGGCGGTGGTCTGATCGTCGACAAACTGGGTCTGGTGCACACCGGCTGGATCGGCGCGCTGGTGGTGCTGGGCGCTTACGGCTTGACTGCACTCAGCGGCCGTCTGGATGCGCTGAATCCGCGTCCTGCGGCGGCAGGCGTGCGCCGCGAAGCACGCGTAGTCGCGCACTAAGGTTTGTCTTTGCGCAAAGCCGGCTCCGTGGAGAACCCTAAAATCGGACGGGTATCCCCACGCAAAGGAGCCGGAATGCGCTCTCGGTTGATGATGCAGGTGACGCTGGTGATGGGATTGATCAGCGTCGTGATGTCGATTTACGCCGCCACGCACGCCTTGTTCGATCGCGGCTCGTATGCCCAATTCAGCCGCGTCCTGTCGAGTTTTTCCTGCCTGACGTTCATTGCCACGGGCATCCTGGCTTTCGATGGCGAATCCGATATCCGCCTCGAAAGCAGCCCGCTGCTGCGTGCCCTGATCGGCGCCCTGAGCGGCGGCGCCGTTGCCCTGATCTGGGGCTGGCCCACCGCCGCCTTCATCGTGGCAGCACTGTTTGGCGCGTTATTGGGTCTGATTGGGATGATTTTGGCCATCTACATGAATCTCTACTAGCTCATCGTTCCTGAAATGGGACGATCAGTCCGGATATCAAGCCTACAAGTTTGTGTTTTGGCGGTCCATACTGGGTTTGTAGTTCCTAACCCCTGAAGGAGATTGCCATGACCAGTGATGCCATCCGTGACCCGAAAAAAGACGACCTGCTGACCCCGCAGAACTCAGCTTTCATCATCATCGACTACCAGCCGGTGCAGGTGAATTCCATCGCCTCGATGGACCGCCAGCTGCTGGTGAATAATATCGTCGGCACCGCCAAAGCCGCCGTGGCCTACGGCCTGCCCATCGTGCACTCGACCGTCAACGTCAAGACGGGACTCAACAAGCCGCCTATCCACCAGGTGGCCAAGGTGCTGGCGGAATTCCCCACCTATGACCGCACCAGCATCAATTCCTGGGAAGACGTAGAATTCCGTAAGGCTGTCGAGGCCACCGGCCGCAAGAAGCTGATCATGACGGCGCTGTGGACCGAAGCCTGCCTGACTTTCCCGGCGCTGGACGCGCTGCGTGAAGGCTACGAAGTGTATGTGGTGGCGGACGCCGTCGGCGGCACTTCGGTCGCCGCGCACGACATGGCGCTGCGCCGGATCGAGCAGGCGGGCGGCAAGATGATCAGCGTGCCCCAGCTGTTCTGCGAATTGCAGCGCGACTGGAAGCGTTCGGAAACGGTGCCCGCCTTTATGAACCTGTTTATCGAGACAGGCGGCACGGCCGGACTTCAATTCGGTTACGACCGCACGGAGTGACATGAATATCAATGCCTTGATTGGTGAGTTCCTGGACTTGCAGGAGCAATGGGCGGAGGCGCCGGATGCCTTCGACTGGAAGCCCCTGCAGGACCTGGCCGCGCGCGGCGCCAACGCCTACAACGAGGGCGCCGGGCCATCCTTCCACATGCTGGTGCTGGACGGCGTCGATCACGCCGAGTTCCATGCGCGCTTCCTTGAGTATTCGCTGGCGGCGGGCTTCGATCCGCACAAGGAAGTGTATGGCGACGAGGGCCACCAGCATATGCAGGTGCTGGACCTGGAAAGCCTGGACCGCGCGGCGGCCGGCAATCCTTACTCGGCCCGCATGATGCAGGCCATCGCCAGTCACGGCAAGGCAGCTTAGCAGCGCAGCAGCAGGGCCGCGGCAGCGCGCAGGTCGGCGGTGTTGTGGCCTTCGGTGTAGCGCTCAAGCACTGCGCGCAGCAGGGCGCCAGCTTCGTCGGCGCGCTCCTGCGACAGCCACAAGCGCGCCAGGCTCATGGCCGCGCGCAGCTCCCAGGCCAGCGCATTCTGCGCGCGGGCCTGCTCCAGCGCACGCTGGAACAGGTCTTCCGCGCGGTCCTCGGCGCCGACGCGCAAGAGCGATTCGCCCCAGGCGCGCATCACTTCAGCCTCACACCAGCCGGCATGACTGGCCTGGGCGCGTGCAATGGCGCGCGGAGTCAGCATGTCCTGGTTCAAGGTGGTCAGGACGTCGGCCTGCCAGTTGCCGAAATAAGGGCTGCGGCTCAGCACCGCCATGCTTTCGCGATCCGGATGGTCCGGATTGAAGGCCGCCAGATGGGCTGCATACATGGCCCGTCCCCAGAATTCCCATTGCGGCATGCCGCTGCGCCGTCCCTGCTGCTGCAACTGCTGCGCGTAGTAAACCGTGGCTTCCTTGTCGCCATTCCAGCCGGCGATGGTACAGGCGTGTTGCAGGGTGAAGCACATGGAGACATCGTGATTGACCTGGGTTGCCTCGTTCACGCTGTCGCATGCCAGCTGCATCGCGCGTTCCGGAAAGCCTTGCAGCCACAGGATGCGGGACAGGACGGTCCGCGTGGCCAGGCAGGACACCAGCTGAAACTCGGGCACCGGCTCGCAGTGCGCGTTGAGAGGATGATTGCTGAGGAACTCGATCTGAGCGCGCGCCTCGTCCAGCGCGCCGTGGTAGAACTGGGCGCGCGCCATCAGACTGGCGTGGTTCATGGCAGCGCGCTCGCTGCCCAGGTAGGCGCATTCCATGCCGTAGCACTCGGCCAGAGCCAGTGCGGCCCGGTAGTCGGCGCGGCAGGTGGCATCGGTAAAGCTGCCGTACAGTGCGCGCAGCCGCAGCTCGCGGTCCTCGCCCTGCATGGCCAGTTCCAGCGCGCGCGCAAACACCGCCTGGCGTCTTGGATCGCCTGCCACGCCGGTATGGGCCAGCGTGACGCCCAGCGCGAGATTCAGTTCCAGCTCCAGCGCAGGATCGGGCGGCAAATGGCTGATGTCCGCCTTCAGCGCCGTTTCCAGGCGGGCGCCGTACTCGTTCAGCAGCGAGAGCTGGTCCCATAGCGGAGCGGAGAGCACGCAGAGGCGCTGGCCCAGGCGCACATCGCCGCCCTGTTCAAAGGCCCAGTCAAGGCTGCCGCCGACGTGTTCCAGAAAGCGTCCGTATTGCGCCAGCCACTCGCGCGGCACAGCGCGCTCACGTTCTTGCGCTGCGCGTTCCAGCAAGGCGCTCAGATGGATCGCCGCGCGCTCGGCGACGGCATGGAACTCGCCGCTTTCGCGCAGCTTTTCCAGCGCGTAGGCGCGGGTCGTCTCCAGCAGGCGATAGCTGACCTGTTCTCCTTCCGGCACGGTGGTCAGCAGCGACTTGGCAATCAGGTTGGACAAGGCGTCTTCCACATCGGCCCGCGAATATACCGGGCAGTGCGCCACTTCCACTGCGCACGCCAGGGTAAAGGTGGTACGGAATAATCCAAGGCGGCGGAACACGGCGCGGTCCAATGCGGAAAGCGTGGCATGGCTCCAATCCAGCGTGGCGCGCAGGGTCTGGTGACGGGGCAGGGCAGTACGGCTGCCATTGGTCAGGACGGCGAAGCTGTCTTCCAGGCGCTCCGCCAGGCCGTGCACGCCGAAGAAGCCCGCGCGCCCGGCGGCCAGTTCAATCGCCAGCGGGATGCCATCGAGGCGCCGGCAGATCTCGACCACGGCGCGCAGACCGTCCGTGCCCAGGGCCAGGCCGCCAATGCACGCGCTGGCGCGTTCGACAAAAAGCTGCACGGCAGGGAAATCGGCCAGCGCCTCGGTGGGCAGCAGACAGGGGCCGATGCTGGAAGGCGGCACGGCCAGCGGCGCCAGGCGGTAGACCCATTCGCCGTCGGCGCGCAGCGCTTCGCGGCTGGTGGCCAGGATGTGCACGCCCAGTGTCTCGCGCAGCAGCCTGCCGGCCAGCGCGGCGGCCTGGTCGATGATGTGTTCGCAATTGTCGAACACGAGCAAGGTGGCGCCCTGCCGCAGATAATCCAGCATGCCGCCGACCGGATCGGTACTCACCGTCGGCATGCCAAGCGCCAGTGCCAGCGCAGTGGGCAGGCGGCAGGCATCGCCGATGGCGGAGAGATCAAGGAAGTGCACGCGCTCGCCGAAAGGCGCCATCAACTGGTGTGCCGCGGCCACCGCGAGGGCGGTCTTGCCCATGCCGCCGGTGCCGACAATCGTGAGCAGGCGGCGCAGCGACACCTGCTCCACCAGTTCGTTCAACACATCGTCGCGCCCGATCAGGCGGTTGTTCAGCACCGGCAGGCGCGGCACGGTGGGCGCAGCAGCAGGGTGTACGTGACTCGCTCTGGCCACCGGGGCGACAAAACTGTAGCCGCGCCCCACCACGTTTTCCACATAAGGCTTGCCGTCCGCGCCGGGCGTCAGCAGCTTGCGCAGCGTGGCGATGTGCACGCGCAGATTGCTTTCCTCCACAAAGGTGCGCGGCCAGGCGCGCGCCATCAGCTCGGTCTTGCTGACGATCTCGCCCGGCCGTTCCGCCAGCGCCAGCAGCAAATCGAAGGCGCGTCCGTTGATGCGTACCGGCTGTTCACGGTGGAACAAGGCGCGCTCAGACGGGACCAGGCGGAAGTCGCCAAACAGCAAGGCTGTATCGACAGACGTTGAAAGGCCGGAATATGTGGTGTAGTCGCTTTCTGCCATTCCTGCATCGCAGATATATCACTGATTCATGACAATCATAATGCAAGTTGAGGGCTCGTGCCTGGCATCACTAATCCGCGTTGCGCAGCCACAACCACGACCTCGGTGCGTGCCGAAGCGTCAAGTTTGTTCATCAGACCACGCACGTGGGTCTTTACCGTGCCGAGGCCGATATCCAGCTCGCGGGCGATGGACTTGTTGCACCAGCCCTTGGCCAGCAAACGCAGCACGTCGGTTTCGCGCATGGTCAGGGACGCGTGGCGCTGGCTTTCAACCAGGCCGCGGCGGGCGCCTTCACTCATGAAGCCGAGGCCGCGATCCAGCTGGCGCACGGCGTACACCAGGTCGCCCGCGGTGCCGCACTCCAGCAGATAGCCATGCACGCCCGCGTCCATGGCCTGGCGCACTTCGCCTTCGCGGCGGCGGTTGGTGACGATCAGGATGCGCGGGGCGTTGTCGCGTTCCTGCGCTTCGCTGCGGGCGGCGGCGATGCCGGACTCGTAATCCGTCACGATGATGCGCGCATCCAGCATGGCTTCGGGATTGGCCACGTGGACCGTCACATTCAGATCGGGATGTGCGCTGAGGATGGCGTGCAAACCGGCGACCATCATAGGATCGCCGCGCATGATGTGAACGTTAAGTTTGCTGAGTTGCATAGGGTGTCTCCAATACAAGGCATCGATGAGTCATGATGTCCTTTGGATATCCAACCAGCAAGTTAAGCGGTGTTAATTGGTGTTAATCCTGCCGTTGCATCACATGGTCAAGCGAGACGGGGCCGCCGCCGTGCGCGACCAGCGGCAGCAAGAGACTCAGCCAGATAAGGTGCGTCGGCCAGGCGGCAGGATGGACGAACACTTCCACCAGCACGGTCATGACCAGCAAGGTCAAGGCAGTCGAGCGCGTGAACAGGCCCACCAGCAGCAGGACCGGAATCACATGTTCGGCCAGCGCTGCTATCTGGGCCGCCAGCTCCGGCGCAATCAGGGGCAGGGCGTATTCGTGGCGGAACAGATCATAGGTGGCTGGCTTCAGCGTCAGCAGCCCTTGCATCTTGTCGCGCCCGGACAACAGGCAGACCGAGGCTATGGCAAGGCGCGCCAGCAGCTGCAGCAGGGACTGCGGCAACAGATTGGGCAGGCGCAAGCTGTGGCTGCGCGTCGGCACCGACAAGGCGGGATAGCGTGTCACTGGCATGGCATCCCCTTAGTTCAGTTGATGCGGGTAATGCACGCCGGTCACCAGCTCGTCGCCAAGCCAGCTGGCGAGGAGGGCGGCAGCGCGTGACACGCCTTCACGCTCGCCCAGCTGTCCGCTCAGCATGACGCACAGATTCGAAAAACTGCCGAAAGCTTGCACGCAGCTGATCGCCTCCAGTTCCAGCGGCTCGATGGTGCGCAGGCAGGACAGGTAGCGGCGGCGCCACACCAGCAAGCCTTTCGGGCTGGCTAGCAGGCGCCCCTTGGGCTGATGGCGTCCCGCTTCCATGGCGGACCAGATATCGGCCGCGTTGGTGGTGGCGTGCGTGATCTGCAGCGTTGGCGTCAGGCGCAGATGCACAGTATTCCAGTTGATGCCGGCCAGGCTGGCTGGCGCGATCGGACCCAGGTCGTCGGCGAGGTAGGAGTTGTCGAGGGCGCGTTCGATCCAGGCCAGCTCCTGCAGGTCCGGCTGCTCGGGGAACGGTTCGCGCAGAGTCAGGCCGAAATCGTCGGCGCAAGCATCGAGCATCCACGCGTGCGGCGCGTTGAGTTCCAGATGCCAGGTGGCCGCGCGCAGGAACTGGTCTTCGCCCAGCCAGGCGCGCAGCAGGGGATAGGTGGATTGCAGCGTGCCGATCAGCGGCGGGTGGCTGGTGTCTCGCATCGTGATCTCCTAGGTTTACACCATGGTTATCTTGAGGCCAGACGGCTTTTTACGCCTCCCGCAGAAGAGGGAGTTTTGCTTAACCCTTCCAGTAAATATTATCCAGGCTGCCCTTGCCGAAATACTTTTCGTACTCCTGCGCGGCAAAGGAATCCATCATGCCCGCGATATAGTCGATCACCAGACGTTCGCGGGAATCCTTCAGGCAGCGGATCTCCGGCGGCAGCAGGATGCCATTGCGGTTGTACTGCGTGTCGGACAGCACTTCAAACAAGCCGCGGATGATTTTCTCTCCGCGCTTCTCATATAGCTGCACATCCTTCTTGCGCAGGATCGCCCGCCACAGCAGGCTTTTCAGGCCGCGCGCCAGCAATCCCTTGGTGCGGTAGCCAAGCTGGCCATCGACTTCGCCGATGTCCCGGCAAAGCTCGAACACGATCTGCGAAGTCAGCTCCTTGCGCAGTACGATGGAATATTCCTCCGAGCTTTCCTGTGCTTCGCACTTCAACGCTTCTTCGTGGGCGTGGTGGGCGATGGCGGAGAACTGGTCGAAGGCGCCCGCGAACTCCTTGCTGATCCTGAACTCGTGCAGGATCTCGCCCCAGGTGATGATGCCGAAACTGAGCGCATCTTCCACGTCATGTGCGGCATAGGCGATTTCGTCGGCCAGGTCCATGATCTGGGCGTCGATGCCTTTGCGTACCGCGATGCCGTGCTGCGCCAGCTGTGTGGTGAGGAAGTCGTAGTCGTCGTCGTACAGGAATTTCTTCACGCTCGGCGTGTCGCGGCGCTGGAAGTATTTGGTGATGCCGAACAGCGTACGCACCGTCAGATTCAGGCCTGCGTAGGCATGGTGCTTTTTCTCCAGCGTGCGCAGGATGCGGAAGGCTTGTGCATTGCCTTCGAAGCCGCCGACATCGGCGGCCAGTTCGTTCAGGATCTTTTCGCCGTAATGGCCGAAGGGCGGATTGCCGATATCGTGCGCCAGCGAGCAGGTTTCCGATACCACCGTGCGTTCCAGGCCCAGGTCCGCTGCGATGGAGCGCGCGATCTGCGCTACTTCCAGGCTGTGCGTCAGGCGGTTGCGGTTGAACTGATTGGCGTCAACGCCCAGCAGCTGCATCTTGCCCTGCAGGCGGCGGAAGGAGGCGGAGTAGAGCACGCGCGCATAATCGCGCATGCATTCCTCGCGGCCCGCGCCGCGCCCATCCGATTGCGCATGCACGCGATACTCCAGCGGCAGCACGAGCGATTCCTGATGTTTGGCGAAGGCGATGGTGTCTTGTGAGTACATGGATTGTCCTTAGGTCAGCTGGCATTCTAGCCGCGCCGGTGCGGGGAGGGTGTATATTGCACGCGAAATCGATCATACGTTGGATGTAAATATGTCACCAGTCTCACTGTTTTTCGTGGTCCTCGCTTATTTCGGCCTGCTGCTTGGCGTGGCGTGGTGGACCTCCCGCAACGCCAATAACGACAGCTTCTTCATCGGGAACAAGAGCTCCAACTGGATGCTGGTGGCGTTCGGCATGGTCGGCACCACCTTGAGCGGGGTGACCTTCATCAGCGTGCCCGGCGCGGTCGGCCGCGACGGCTTCGGTTATCTGCAGATCACCCTGGGTTATGCGATCGGCTACCTCACCGTGGCCTTCGTGCTGCTGCCGCTGTACTACAAGCTCAAACTGACGTCGATCTACCATTACCTCGATGTGCGCCTGGGCCGCCGTTCGTATCAAAGCGGCGCGGCCTTCTTCATCCTGTCGCGCACCTTGGGCGCCACCGCGCGCCTGTATCTGGTGGTGGCGATCTTGCAGGCCACGATTCTCGACAGCCTGGGCGTGCCGTTCTGGCTCACCAACGCCATCATTCTCGCCATGATCCTGCTTTACACCTACGAAGGCGGCGTGAAGACCATCGTGTGGACGGACACGCTGCAAACCACCGGCATGCTGCTTGGTCTGGCGACCTGCACCATCTTCCTGATGCACGAGATGCACCTTGATCTGGCGGGCGCGCTGGCGCAGATGGATGCACGTGGCTTGTCGAAGATCATCACCACCGATGTCGATAGTCCTGCCTACTTCTGGAAGCAGGTGCTGGCCGGCGCCGCCATCACCATCGCCATGACCGGCATGGACCAGGAAATGATGCAGAAGAATATCTCGGTGAAGACGCTGGGCGGCTCGCAGAAGAACATGGTGACCTTGACGCTGATCCTGATCGGCGTGCTGGCGTCCTTCCTCTTCCTCGGCGGCCTGCTGTACTTGTACGCACCGCAAGCCGGCGTGACCGCCACCGGCGACAAGATCTTCCCGGCCGTGGTGATGGGCCATCTGCCCGCTGCCGTGCAGATGATCTTCTTCATCGCCCTGGTCAGCGCCTTGTTCCCCAGCGCGGACGGCGCGATTACTGCGCTGACCTCGTCCTTCTGCATCGACATCCTCGGCCTCAAGCGCCGCGACGATTTGCCGGAAGCGCAGCGCGTACGCATCCGCCATCGCGTGCACCTGGCCTTCTGCGCGCTGTTCCTGGTGATGGTGATGGTCTTCAAATGGATCGACAGCGCCAGCATGATCGGCGTGATCCTCAAGCTGGCCGGCTACACCTACGGCCCGCTGCTTGGCCTGTTCGCCTTCGGCATCCTGAGCCGCCGCACGGTGCAGGACAAATGGGTACCCGCCATCGTGCTGGCCGGTCCCGTAATTTGCGCCCTGATTGACCGGTATCAGGACATCCTCTTCGGCAGCTACCGCATGGGCCTGGAGTTACTTATCATCAATGGGCTGCTGGTGATGGGCGGTCTTTTCCTGATTTCCGCTCCGGCCCAGAGTGAAGAAGTTCTGGCAATAAACTGACCAAAAGTCCTTTTTTCGCTTAAAGTGATATAAAAATCAATCCACTTTAGGAGTTTTGATGTCTCGATCTGTGTTTTCCTACATCCGCGGTGGCTTTAGCTGGTTCTGGGGCGCGGTGGACGGTACGCGCCGCTTTACCATGAATCTGATCTTCCTGGCGATCGTGGTGACCTTGCTGGTGCTGATCTTTGGCGGCGGCGTCAAGCCGCTGGGGAACAAGACCATGCTGGTGCTGGACCTGGATGGTCAGCTGGTGGAGCAAACGGCCGGCGGCGCGCGCGAGGCGCTGATGGCTAATCTGAGCGGCAATGACGTGCGCAAGTCCATCCAGCTGCGCGATGTGCTGAATGTGATCGACAGCGCGGCCAAGGACCCGCAGATCGCCGGCGCCGTGCTGGTGCTGGACGAAATGAACGGCGGCGGCCAGGCCATGCTGCGCGAAGTTGGCGCGGCGCTGGACCGTTTCCGCGCCAGCGGCAAGAAGGTGGTGGCCTGGGGCGCGAGCTATAACCAGCGCCAGTACCAGGTGGCCATTCACGCGGACGAAGTCTATCTGCATCCGATGGGCATGGTGGTGCTGGACGGTTTCGGCCACTACCGCAATTACTACCGCGATGCGCTGGATAAGCTGGGCGTGACCGTCAATCTGATGCGCGTCGGTACTTACAAGAGCTTTGCCGAGCCCTATATCGCCAACGGTCCGTCGCAGGCGGCGTCCGAGGCGGATGCGTATCTGTACAACGATCTGTGGTCGCGCTACACCCAGCAGGTTGAAACCGCGCGCAAGCTGCCGGAAGGCGCGGTCATGAAGACCATCAACAGCCTGCCGGAACTGGTGAAGAGCGCCGACGGCGACCTGGCCAAAGTGTCGCTGCAGGCCAAATTCGTCGATGGCCTGAAGACCAAGGACGAACTGCGCGAACTGATGATCAAGCGCGGCGAGAGCGATCCGTCCGTGAAATCGTTCCGTCAGGTCAGCTTTGACGATTACCTGGCCCGCCTGCATCCGAAGCTGACCGGCGATGCGATTGGCGTGGTGATGGCGGTGGGCGAGATCAGCGACGGCAATGCGCAGCCGGGCGCGATTGGCGGCCTGTCCACCTCCAAGCTGATTCGACTGGCACGTGAGGACAGCAGCATCAAGGCCGTGGTACTGCGTGTCGATTCGCCCGGCGGCAGCGCCTTCGCGTCGGAGCTGATCCGCCGCGAACTGGAACTGACCCGCAAGGCCGGCAAGCCGGTGGTCGTTTCGATGGGCAATGTGGCGGCTTCCGGCGGCTACTGGATTTCGATGTCGGCCGATGAAGTGATTGCCGACCCGGCCACCGTCACCGGTTCGATCGGCGTGTTCGCGCTGTTCCCGACCGTGGACAAGGTGATCGACAAGCTGGGCGTCCACACGGCCGGCCAGACCACTACCTGGCTGGGCGATGCGGGCAATCCGCTGCGTCCGATGGACCCGCGCTTCGGCCAGCTGATCCAGGGCGCCATCAACCATACCTATTCCGAGTTCACCACCCGCGCCGCCAAGGCACGCAATACGACGCCCGACAAGATCGACGCCGTGGCCCAGGGCCGGGTGTGGACGGGCGCCCAGGCCAAGGAGCGCGGCCTGGTCGATACGCTGGGCAGCTACGGCGATGCGCTGAAATCGGCGGCCAAGCGGGCCAAGATCGAGGGCGAACCGCGTGTCGTCTACATCGAACGCGAGACGTCGCGCGTCGACCGTCTGATCGAATTCTTTGGCGGTTCGACGGCGAAAGTGGTGAGCGAGCAGGCCAAGCTGGCGTTGTTGCCTACCGGCATGCCTTTGGGCGTGGCGCAGGATATGGCCAAGGACCTGAACTGGCTGAACGAGCTGACCACCCAGCGCAAACCGTTCATGGCGCTGACCCATTGCCTGTGCAGTTCACCTGATTAAGGGCCTCGCCAAGAGATTTGTATCAACTTTGTAAGCGAGTATGACACTGAACGCCGCCGGAAACCCCGGCGGTGTTTTGCTTTCTGCGGTAGAGCAGCTCAGCATGAGACGTTTCCGGGTCTCAATTGTATCGATCGTGACGCATTCTTGAATTTTCACCGTGTTAGAGTCATGGTGACATCAAAGAATATAAAAAGGATCACGTAATGCAAGCACCTGCCGTCGAACGCCGCCCTGCACGGCGTACCAAGATCATTGGCACTCTGCTGGCGCTGGCCGCGATGGTTGGCCTGGGTTGGCTGGCCTGGCATCTGACACACCCTTCAGCCGAACCGGGCGCACCGGGCGCACAAGGCGCTGCCGGTGGCCCGCCCGGCGCCCCTGGCGGGGCCGGACGAGGCGGTGCCGGCGGCGGCCGTGGCGGACGGGGTGGTCCTCCCAGCACGGTAGGGGTGGCTGCGGCCGAGAAGGCCGATTTGCCGGTAACCCTCGATGCGCTTGGCACGGTGACGGCGGCGGCGACGACTACGGTCCGTCCGCAGGTTTCCGGCATTCTGCAGAAGGTGCTGTTCAAGGAAGGCCAGATGGTCAAGCAGGGCCAGGTGCTGGCGCAGATCGATCCGCGTCCGTTTGAACTGGCCCTGATGCAGGCCACCGGTAACCGCCAGCGCGATGAGGCGCAGCTGGAAAACGCGCGCCTGACCTTAGAGCGCTACCAGACCCTGTTGTCGCAGGACTCGATCGCCCGCCAGGACGTCGATACCCAGGCCGCGCTGGTCAAGCAGCTGCAAGGCACCGTCATGACCGACCGCGCCAACGAAGGCACAGCCAAACTGAATCTCGGCTACACCAGAGTGGTGGCGCCGATCAGCGGGCGTGTCGGCCTGCGCGTGGTCGACATCGGCAATCTGGTCAGCTCCGGCGATGCCGGCGGCCTGGCTGTGATCACCCAGCTGTCGCCAATCGACGTGGAATTCTCGGTGCCGCAAGACCGCGTACCCGAGTTGCTGGGCCGTGTGAATGAAGGCGCCAATCTGTCGGCGCTGGCCTTCGACCGCACCCGTACCAATTTGCTGGAAAAGGGCCGCTTTGCGGCGCTGGATAACCAGGTCGATACGCAAACCGGCACCGTGATGGCCAAGGCGCGCTTCGACAACGCCAAGTTTGCCCTGTTCCCGAGCCAGTTCGTCAACGTGCGCCTGGAGCTGCGCAATATCAAGGACGCCATCATGGTGCCGGTGACCGCGCTGCGTCACGGCGGTACCGGCGATTATGTGTATGTGCTGAACCAGGACCACACGGTGTCCCTGCGCATGGTCACGCGCGGCCAGGCGACGGTGGAGAAGGTGCAGATCGTCAGCGGCCTGCAAGTAGGCGAGCAAGTGATCACCGAAGGCGCTGACCGCCTGAAGGACGGCGCCAAAGTCGTGCTGCCGACCGACCGAGGCGGCCAGGGCGGCGCCGGCGGCGGACGCCGCAACCGCGGCGGTGCTGGGGCCGCGGCAGGTGGCGGCGACGCAGCGGCTGGCCAGACGGCTGGCGCGGCGGGCGGCGAGGGCCACCACCGTCGCGATGGCGCAGCGGCCGCTAACGCGGGCGCTGACGCGGCCGGCGCACGCGGTGCGGGCGCTCCTGCCGGCGGCGCGAACGCGGCGTCGAGCGACGAAGGCCGCCGTGCGCGTGAAGCTGCGGGTGTACCGACAACGCCGGAATCGCCGGCTGAAGGCGCGAGCCGCCAGCGCGCTGCAACCGGCGATGCGGCCACGCCTGACGACGCGGCGAAAGCCGAGCGCCGCCGCCGCTGGCAGGAACGCCAGCAGCAAGGACAGGGCACGCAGCAGCAGCCTGCGCAGGGAAGTGGCGCGCGATGAGTCCTTCCGCGCCATTCATCAAGCGTCCGGTAGCGACCTCGCTGCTGATGCTGGCGATCGTGCTGGCAGGCTTGGTGGGCTTCAAGTTCCTGCCGCTGTCCGCACTGCCGCAAGTCGATTTCCCCACGATTCAGGTGCAAACGCTGTACCCCGGCGCCAGTCCGGAAGTGATGGGCCAGACCGTTACCGCGCCGCTGGAACGCCAGTTCGGCCAGATGGCCGGCCTGGCGCGCATGAGTTCCACCAGCGCCGCCGGCGTTTCCATCATCACCCTGCAATTCGGCCTCGGACAAACCCTGGACGTGGCCGAGCAGGAAGTGCAGGCCGCCATCAACGCCGGCTCCAGCCTGCTGCCGACCGATCTGCCAGCGCCGCCGGTCTACGCCAAGGTCAACCCGGCCGATGCGCCGGTGATGACGCTGGCCATCACTTCCGACACCATGCCGCTGACGGAAGTGCAAAACATCGTGAATACCCGCCTGGCCCTGAAAATCAGCCAGGTCACCGGCGTCGGCCTGGTTACGCTGAGCGGCGGCCAGCGTCCTGCCGTACGCATTCAGGCCGATACGCAATCGCTGGCCAGCTACGGCCTGGGCCTCGACACACTGCGTACCGCCATCGCCGCCGCCAACGCCAACAGCGCGAAAGGCAGCTTCGACGGCCCAACCCGCGCCTTCTCGATCAACGCCAACGACCAGCTGGTCACAGCCGCGGATTACAAGAACCTGATCATCGCCTACCGCAACGGCGCGCCGGTGCGTCTGGCGAATGTGGCACAGGTGGTGGACAGCGCGGAAAACGTCAAGCTGGGCGCCTGGTCCGGCATGAAGCCCGCGATCATCCTGAACGTGCAGCGCCAGCCCGGCGCCAACGTGATCGCCACCGTGGACGCCATCAAGAAGCGCCTGCCCGAACTGCAATCGGGCCTGCCCGCCGCGCTGCGCGTGGACATCCTGAGCGACCGCACCACCGGCATTCGCGCCTCCGTCGAACACGTGGAGATCGAACTGGTGCTGGCCGTGGTACTGGTGGTGCTGGTGATCTTCGCCTTCCTGCATAGCCTGCGCGCCACCGTGATCGCCAGCCTGGCCGTTCCGATTTCGCTGATTGGCACCTTTGGCGTGATGTACCTGCTGGGCTACAGCCTGAATAACCTCAGCCTGATGGCGCTGACCATTGCCACCGGCTTCGTGGTCGATGATGCGATCGTGATGATCGAGAACATCTCGCGCTATATCGAGGAAGGCGAGAAGCCGATGGAAGCCGCGCTGAAAGGCGCCACGCAGATCGGCTTCACCATCATTTCCCTGACCGTATCCCTGATCGCCGTGCTGATTCCGCTGCTGTTCATGGGCGACGTGGTGGGCCGCCTGTTCCGCGAATTCGCGGTGACGCTGGCCATCACCATCCTGATTTCGGCCGTTGTGTCGCTGACGCTGGTGCCCATGATGTCCGGCCGCTGGCTGAAGAGCCATGCCAACGACGCACCGGGCAGCATCGGTGCGCGCATCCAGCGCGGCTTCGACAAGGTGATTCACCACTATGACCGCAGCCTGATCTGGGTATTCGATCACCAGGGCCTGACTCTGCTGATCGCATTGGCCACCCTGGTGCTGACGGCGCTGCTCTACATCCTGATTCCGAAAGGCCTGTTCCCGACGCAGGATACCGGCCAGCTGCAAGTGCGTATCGAAACCTCGCAGGCCGTGTCCTATGCGCGCATGGCGGATTTGCAGCAGGAAGCGGCTCGCGTGCTGCTGAAAGATCCCGATGTGCAGTCGCTCAGCTCCGTGGTCGGCGTGGATGCAGCCAACAACTCCATGCTGCACACGGGCCACATGCTGATCAACCTGAAGAAGAGCCACGACAAGCAGGAAGAGATCATGACCCGCATGCGCCGCAATGTGTCGGCCATCCCGGGCGTGAACATCTATCTGCAGCCGACGCAGGATCTGACCATCGACGCCGAATCCGGCCCGACCCAGTACCGCGTCTCGCTGGAAGGCGCGGACAACGCCACCGTCACGCAATGGGCCAACAAGCTGGCCGAGCGCATGGCGACCAAGAAGCAGCTGCGCAATGTGGTGTCCGACGCCGGCGCAACCGGCGCGGCGGCGTACGTGAACATCGACCGCGACACGGCATCGCGCCTGTCCGTCACGGCGGCCAATATCGACGACGCCCTGTACAGCGCCTTCGGCCAGCGTATCGTATCGACCATCTTCACCGAGACCAACCAGTACCGCGTGATTCTGGAGGCGCGCCAGGATGGCCTGAGCACGCCGGATGCGCTGGGCAATCTGCAAATCCGCACCGGCAGCGGCAAGGCGACACCGTTGTCGGCCGTGGCCTCGGTAACGGAAAAGCCGGCGCCGCTGCAGATTACGCACGTGGCGCAGTATCCGGCGACCACGCTGGGCTTCGACGCCGCATCCGGCGTGGCGCTGGGCGATGCGGTGGATGCAATCCGCGAAGCTGCCAAGGACATTCAGCTACCGGCCTCCGTCACGCTGACCTTCCTCGGCGCGGCGGGCGCGTACCAGAACTCGCTGAGCAACCAGCTGTGGCTGATTCTGGCCGCCGTGGTCTGCGTCTACATCGTGCTGGGCGTGCTGTATGAGAGCTATATCCACCCATTGACCATTCTGTCCACGCTGCCTTCGGCGGGCGTGGGCGCCTTGCTGGCGCTGATGCTCACGGGGCAGGAGTTGGGCGTGATCGGCATCATCGGCATCATCCTGCTGATCGGTATCGTGAAGAAGAACGCGATCATGATGATCGACTTCGCCATCGAGGCGGAGCGCGAAGAGAAGAAGCCGCCGCAGGAAGCGATCCATCAGGCCGCCCTGCTGCGCTTCCGCCCCATCATCATGACCACGCTGGCTGCGCTGTTTGCCGCTGTGCCGCTGATGTTCGGCTGGGGTGAAGGCGCTGAACTGCGCCGTCCGCTGGGCCTGTCCATCTTCGGTGGCCTGATCGTCAGCCAGATGCTCACGCTGTACACGACGCCCGTGATTTACCTCGGCTTCGACCGCCTGGCGCAGCGCTGGCGTAATCGCGCCGCGCGCAATGAGGAAGCGAGTGGGGAGGGGGCTGCACCATGAATTTGTCCGAGCCCTTTGTCCGGCGTCCGATTGCCACGGTCCTGCTGACGATCGGGATCGCGCTGGCGGGTATCGCGGCCTTCTTCGTGCTGCCGGTGTCGCCGCTGCCGCAGGTCGATTATCCATCGATCTCGGTCAGCGCCAGTCTGCCCGGCGCCAGTCCTGACACCATGGCGTCCAGCGTGGCAACGCCGCTGGAGCGCCGGCTGGGCGTGATTGCGGGCGTCAACGAGATGACGTCCAACTCGGGCAGCGGTTCCAGCCGCATCAACCTGCAGTTCGACCTGACGCGCCAGATCGACTCCGCCGCGCGCGAAGTGCAGGCGGCGATCAATGCCACCCGCGTCGATCTGCCATCCACGCTGAAGCAGAATCCGACCTACCGCAAGGCCAATCCTTCTGACGCGCCGGTCATCATTCTGGCGCTGACGTCGCCGACCCGCCGCCCGGGCCAGATTTACGAAGCTGTGTCCAATATCGTGTCGCAGAAGCTGGCGCAGGTGAAGGGCGTGGGCGACGTGGAAATCGGCGGCGGCTCGCTGCCTGCCGTGCGCGTGGAACTGGTGCCGTTTGCGATGAATAAATACGGTGTGTCGTCGGAAGACGTGCGCGCCGCCATCCAGGCCAGCAATGCCAATCGTCCCAAGGGCGCGATCGAAGGCGATGAGCGCCGCCTGCAAATCTACTCGGGCCATGGCGACACCGACAAGCGCCCCATGGCGGCCGATTACCGCAACCTCGTTGTGGCATGGCGTGAAGGCGCGCCGATCCGGCTGAGCGACGTGGCGACCGTCAGCGATGGCGCGGAAAACCGCAACACACTGGGCCTGTACAACGGCGAGCCGGCGGTGATCGTGCTGATCACGCGCCAGCCCGGGGCCAATGTGATCGAAACGGTGGACAGCGTACGCGAACTGCTGCCGCAGCTGCGCGCCCAGCTGCCGCAGGACATCAAGCTGGAAGTGGCGTCCGACAGTACCAACTCGATCCGCTCCTCGCTGCACGAAATCGAAGCCACACTGATCATCTCCATCGTCCTGGTGGTGCTGGTGGTGAGCGCCTTCCTGCGCAGTGCGCGGGCAACAGTGATTCCTGCGATTGCGACCATCGTGTCTCTGCTGGGCACTTTCGGCATCATGTATTTCCTGGGCTTCAGCCTGAATAATCTAAGCCTGATGGCGCTGACGGTGGCCACCGGCTTCGTGGTCGACGACGCCATCGTGGTGCTGGAGAACACATCCCGCCACATCGAAGAGGGCATGGACCGCTTCCAGGCCGCGTTGCTGGGCGCGCGTGAAGTGGGCTTCACCGTGCTGTCCATCAGCCTGTCGCTGGTGGCGGTCTTCATTCCGCTGCTGTTCATGGGCGGCCAGGTGGGACGCCTGTTCCGCGAATTCGCAGTGACCCTGTCCGCCGCGGTGCTGATTTCCCTGGTCATCTCGCTGACCACCACGCCGATGATGTGCGCCTGGTTGCTGAAGCCGGGCCATGACAAGAAACCGCCGGGCCGCGTGTCGCGCCTGTTCGAGCGCATGTTCGACAGTGTGATCCGCGTCTATGAGCACTCGCTGGACTGGGCCTTACACAGCATCTGGCTGGTGATGTTCATCCTGGCCTTTGTGGTTGGCCTGAACGTCTATCTGTTCGCCGCCTCGCCCAAAGGCTTCTTCCCGCAGCAGGATACCGGCCAGATCAACGGCGGCATTCGCGCCGACCAGAGTATCTCTTTCCAGGCCATGCAGCAGAAGCTGCGCCAGCTGGTCAACATCATCAAGGCCGACCCGGCGGTGGCGACCGTTGTCGGCTTTACCGGCGGCTCGCGCGCGGGCGGCGGCTTCATGTTCGTCAACCTGAAGCCGGTGTCGGAGCGCACCGAGTCGGGCCAGCAGGTGATTGCACGCTTGCGTCCCAAGCTGGCCAAAGTGACCGGGGTTTCGCTGTTCCTGAATCCCGTGCAGGATTTGCGCATGGGCGGCCGCCAGACCAATTCGACGTATCAGTACACGCTGAAGAGCGACAGCAGCGCCGACCTGAAGCTGTGGGCCAGCCGTCTTGCCGATGCGATGAAGGGACACAAGGAGATGGTCGACGTCGATACCGACCAAGCGGACAACGGCGTTGAAACCTTCGTCACCATCGATAAGGATACGACCTCGCGCCTCGGCATGACGGTCAAGGATGTCGATAACGCGCTGTACGACGCCTTCGGCCAGCGCCAGGTCGCCACCATTTACGATGAACTGAATCAGTACAAGGTGGTGATGGAAGTGGCGCCGGAATTTGCGCAAAGTCCCGAAGCGCTGCGCGACGTGTACATACCGCGCAAGGCGGCCAGCGGGACCAGCGCGGGCACCAGCAGCACCGCAGCTGCGGGCGGGGCCGCTGCAAACGGCGCGTCCGGCGGCAGCGGCAGTGCGGCGAACGGCGCCGGCACTGCGGCTGCCGGCGTGCCTTCAGTGACGGCGGGCGGTACCAGCGGCAGCACTGGCTCCGGCAGTGGCGCGTCGACCACGACCTCGACCAACAATAACAACGTCTCCGCCGCGCGTGATGCGTCGTCCGGCTCCGCGCTGAGCACCACGCCATCGGCCATGGTGCCGCTCAGCGCCATCTCCACCTTCGCTGAAAGCTCCACGCCAACCTCGGTGAACCACCAGGACGGCGAGCTGGCGACGACAGTTTCCTTCAACCTGGCACAGGGCTTTAGCCTGAGCCAGGCGCAGGAGGCGGTGAAGCAGGCCGAAGCCGAAATCGGCATGCCCAACAATGTGCGGGGCAGCTTCCAGGGCACGGCGCGCAGCGCGCAGGAGAGCAACCAGCAGCAGCCCCTGCTGATTCTGGCGGCGCTGGTGGTGATCTACATCGTCCTGGGCATCCTGTATGAAAGCCTGGTGCACCCGGTAACCGTGCTGTCCACGTTGCCGTCGGCGGGCGTGGGGGCGGTGCTGGCGCTGCTGATGTTCAAGATGGAGTTCTCGATCATCGCCCTGATCGGCGTGTTCCTGCTGATCGGCATCGTAAAGAAGAACGCGATCCTCATCATCGACTTTGCGCTGGAAGCCGAGCGCTCGCGCGGCATCAGTTCCATCGAAGCCGTGCGTGAAGCCTGTTTGCTGCGCTTCCGCCCGATCCTGATGACGACCCTGGCCGCCGCACTCGGCGCACTGCCGCTCGCCATCGGCTTTGGCGAAGGCTCGGAACTGCGCCAGCCGCTGGGCATTGCCATTATCGGTGGCCTGATCGCCAGCCAGTTGCTGACGCTGCTCACCACCCCGGTGGTCTACGTCCTGATGGACAAGCTGCGCAAGCGCAGCCCGGACGAACATCTGCTCAGCCGAACCGGCGGCACACAACCAGAACCTACAACGCCATGAGAGCACGCACCTACCTCGCCGTTGCCATCGCCGCCGCCCTGAGCGGCTGTGCGCTGACGCCAACTTACGAAGTCCCGAAAACGCCGCAGCCTGCCGCCTTCAAGGAAGCCCAGGGCTGGCAGCCCGCTGCGCCCGCCGACACCTTGCAGCGTGGCCCGTGGTGGCAGCTATTTGGCGATCCGCAGCTGAACGAGCTGGCCGCTTCGGTCGAAGTGAATAACCAGAACGTGGCCGCCGCCGTCGCGCAGTATGCGCAGGCGCGCGCCATCGTGGCCGAGCAGCGCGCCGCGCTGTTCCCTGTGGTAACGCTGAACGCCAGCGCCGACCGTTCCGGCGGAGGAGGGCAGACCCGCACCGGCAACCAGTACCGCGTGAATCTGGGCGGCAGCTGGGAGCCGGATATCTGGGGCCGCCTGCGGGCCGGCGTCAGTGGCGCCCAGGCCAGCGCCCAGGCCAGCGAGGCTGATCTGGCGGCGGCGAAACTGTCGGCACAGGGCGAGCTGGCCGCCAACTACATTTCCCTGCGCCTGGCCGACGCCACCAGGCAGCTACTGGAAACCACGGTCGAGGGCTATGGGCGCGTGCTGCAGATCACGCAGAACCGCTTCAACGCGGGGATCGCCGCCAAATCCGACCTGCTGCAGGCCCAGACCCAGCTGGCCAATGCCCGCGCCGATCTCCTGACCACCACCCGCCAGCGCGCCCAGTTCGAACACGCCATCGCTGTCCTGCTGGGCAAGGCGCCGGCCGAGTTCTCGCTGGCCCCGGCGGCATGGACGCTGCAAGTGCCGGACATTCCGCCGGGCCTGCCTTCGACCCTGCTGGAGCGCCGTCCGGACATCGCCGGCGCCGAGCGCCGCGTGGCAGCTGCCAATTCGAACATTGGCGTCGCCCGCGCCGCCTACTTTCCGGATCTGAGTCTGACGGCCAGCGGCGGCTTTGGCGCCACGGCGGCCGGTGGCCTGTTCAGCGCTTCCAACAGCCTGTGGTCGCTTGGCCTGTCCGCTGCCGAGACGGTATTCAATGCCGGCGCCACCGGCGCGCGGGTGGACGAAGCCACCGCGGCGCGCGACGCGGCCGTGGCGCGCTACCGCCAGACGGTGCTGAGCGCCTTCGCCGACGTGGAAGACCAGCTGGCCGCCACCCGCGTGCTGGGCGAGCAGCAGGACCTGCGCCGCCAAGCCTCCGAGGCGGCCGATCAGGTCGAGCAGCAGATGATCAACCGCTACCGCGCGGGCCAGGTCAGCTACACGGAAGTGGTGACGGCCCAGGTCACGGCGCTGAATGCGCGCCGCGCCTTGGTGCAGGCGCAAGCCGACCGCCAAACAACAGCGGTATCCCTGATTCAGGCCCTGGGGGGAGGGTGGCAGGCACATTAGCGGGCGCTTGATTGCGCTTTTCATATTCGGCTGGCAATATGGCAATACCGTCCATAAACCACAGATAATGACTAAGCGTTCAACAGTCAGCACCGCAGCCACCCCCTCACAAGAACAATCCGAACGGCGCCCCACCCATATCGTCGGGATCGGCGCTTCTGCCGGCGGGCTCGATGCCATCACCGAATTTCTCGCCGCTGTGCCGGAGCGCAGCGGGCTGGCTTATATCGTCGTTCAACATCAGGACCCGCTGCGCAAAGGTTTGCTGCCTGAGCTGCTGCAACGGGTCACGCCGATGAGCGTGGCCGAAATCCGCGACCGCATGCCGATCGAACCGGATTGCGTGTATGTGATTCCGCCGAATTCCGACCTGGTTTTCGCCGACGGCATGCTGGCCTTGCTCCACCCCAGCAACCAGCCTGGACACCGTTATCCCATCGATACCTTCTTCCGCGCCCTGGCCGAAGAAAAACGCGCCCACGCGGCGGGCGTGGTTTTCTCCGGCATGGGGACGGACGGCACGGCCGGCCTGCGCCATATCCAGGAGGCGGGCGGCGTGACGCTGGTGCAGGCGCCCGAATCGGCCAAGTTCGACGCCATGCCGCGCAGCGCGATCGAAGCGGGAGTGGCGGACGTGGTGGCCCTGCCCGGCGATATGCCGGAGCGCCTGTGGAGCGCCTGGGCTTCCGAGCCGAATGTGGTGCATGGCCGCGGCCACGCGCGCCGCCATGCGCTGCGCGAACTGCTCAACCTGTTACAGAACCACACGGGCAATAATTTCACCGACTACAAGATGAACACGGTGCTGCGCCGGATCGAACGCCGCATGAAGCTGCAGCAGTCCGAATCGATGGAAGCCTATGTGCAGTTCCTGCGCGAGAATCCCAGCGAAATCGAACTGCTGTTCCGTGAACTGCTGATTGGCGTAACGAGCTTCTTCCGCGATCCCAAGGTATGGGAGCATCTGCGGTCGGTGACCATTCCCGAAATGCTGCAATCGCATCCCAACGGCGCGGCGTTCAAGGCCTGGGTGCCGGCCTGCTCGACGGGGGAGGAAGCGTATTCGCTGGCCATGGTATTCGACGAGGCCGTGGCCCATGTGAACCCGAAGGCCAAGTATTCGCTGCAGATCTTCGCCACCGACCTGGACCCGGACGCGATCGACCGTGCCCGCCAGGGCGTGTTTACGCGCAATGTCGAAGAGAATATTTCGGCCGAGCGCCTGTCGCGCTACTTTGTGGTGGATGGCAAGTCTTACCGTATCCGCAAGGAGCTGCGCAACACCATCATCTTCGCGCAGCAGAACATCATTTCGGACCCGCCGTTCACCAAGCTGGATATTCTCAGCTGCCGCAACCTGCTAATCTACTTCAATCCGAAGCTGCAGGAGCACCTGATTCCGCTGTTCCACTACGCCCTGAACCGCAATGGTTTCCTGGTGCTGGGCAGTGCGGACACGCCGGGTAATTTCACCGATCTTTTCGCGGCGGTGCCGGGCTCGGGCCGCATCTATCAAAGGCTGGACGCGTCCACCAACCGCGTTGCCAACTATTTCCCGACCAAGGTCACCGCCGCCGCTATTCCACTTTCCAACGAAGCCAGAACCACTTCCATGACCGGCAATCTTCAGTCCCAAGTCGAGCAGGCCCTGCTCAAGAAACACTCCCCAGCGGCCGTGCTGCTTAACGCCGAGGGCGACATCCTCTACATCCACGGGCGCACCGGCGCCTTCCTGGAGCCGGCGGCGGGCAAGGCCAACTGGAATATCCACGCCATGGCGCGCGACGGCCTGCGCTACGAACTGGCGGACCTGATCAACCGCGCCATCCGCAGCGGGCAGCAGGAAAGCGTGCATGGCCTGATCCTGAAGGAGAGCGAGAGTTCCGCGCTGATGGTGGACATGACGGCAGAACCGATGAGCGAAGGCCAGCATCCGGAAGGTACGCTGCTGCTGACGTTTGCCGCTACTCCGGCGCCGCTGCGCAACCGCCGCAGCCGCTCGCCGAATCCGCGCCTGATGGAGCTGGAACAGGGGCTGTCGCAGGCACGCCTGGAACTGCAGACGGTGCGCGATGAGATGCAGACTTCGCGCGAGGAATTGAAGTCCGCCAATGAAGAGCTGCAATCGACCAATGAGGAACTGCAATCGACCAACGAGGAACTGACCACCTCCAAGGAAGAGATGCAATCGCTGAACGAAGAGCTGTACACGGTCAACGCCGAGCTGCAATCCAAAGTGGATGATCTGTCGCTGGTCAACAGCGATATGAAGAACCTGCTGAACAGCACCGACATCGCGGTCATTTTCCTCGACAATGCCTTGCACATCCGCCGCTTCACGACTCAGGCCACGCAGATCTACAAGCTGATTCCCACGGACCTGAACCGTCCGCTGGGCGATATCGTGAATGACCTGGTTTATCCGGAGCTGGAACAGGATGCGATGGAAGTTTTGCGGACCCTGGTATTCTGCGAAAAGCAGATTCCGACGCGCGACGGACGCTGGTTCATGGTGCGTATCATGCCTTACCGTACCGTGGCCAATGTGATCGACGGCCTGGTTGCCACCTTCATCAATATTACGGAGCTGAAGTCGCTGGAGGCGCGCCTCATGACCCCCGGCGGTGGAGCTGAACACATACCCCAATGAAGAAAACGCCCTCCCAGTCTGCCGATGAGCTGGACATGCGCAAGCAGTGGCATGAGCTTCAGGTCAGCCAGATCGAGCTGGAGATCCAGAGTGCGGCCCTGGCCGAGCTGGAACTGCAGAAGCGGCAGGTGGAGGAGGGCTTGCAGCGTTACGCGGGGCTGTATGAAAAAGCCCCGGTCAGCTATCTGTCGCTGTCGCGCGATGGGCAAATCGTCGGCGCCAACCGTGCTGCCGCGGCACTGCTGCATACGGAATGCGCCGCGCTGCCGGGCGAGCCCTTCGAGCGGTTTGTGGAACCTGCCAGCCAGGCGGCGCTGCGCTGCTTCCTGGCCGATCTGCCGACAGATGGCTCGTCGGCGGTCATGGAGGCCTTGCTGTTTGACGGCGTGGGCGGCAGCCGCATCCGCCTGGAGGCGAATCTCGACTCCGGCGACGACGTCATTCGCATCATCGTCAGCGATATCACCGAATGGCATGCGCGCGAAACTGCGCTGCGCCGAGCGTTTGTGGTGATGGACAATCTGGACGAGGGCGTGGTGACCACCGATCCCGCGGGCCGCATCCTGTCAGTCAATCCCGCCTTTTGCGCCATCACCGGTTTCGGCGCCACCGAAGCGCAAGGCAAGCCGCTGCGCATGTTGCGCCACCCGCGCCAGAAACCGGAGTTCTACGGCACGCTATGGGCCGAGGTGCTGGCCGGGATCAGTTGGCAGGGCGAGTTGATGGTAAGGCGGCGCGACGGCTCCGAGTTTATTGCTTCCCTGTCTCTGCGGCCCATGCTGGGCACGGACGGTGAAGTGAACAGCGTGGTGGCCGTGTTCTCGGACATCAGCCAGCGCCGCCAGGCCGAAGACGCATTGCAGGAACTGCACCACAAGCTGGAAGTGCGCGTCGTGCAGCGCACGGCCGAACTGCTGCATGCGAACGGCCAGCTGCGCCAGCTGTCCGCGCATATGGCCTCGGTGAAGGAAGAAGAGCGCAAGCGCATTGCCCGCGAAATCCACGATGACCTGGGCCAGAACCTGCTGGCGCTGCGCATGGACATCTCGCAGATGCATGCGCGCGTGGGGCATGGCGATTCGCGTCTGGCGCGGCGCGTGACGGCGGCCCTGGCGACCATCGACGCGTCCTTGCGCAGCGTGCGCGGCATCATGAACGAATTGCGCCCGGCGGTGCTGGACCTGGGGTTGCCCGCGGCGCTGGAATGGCTGGTCAACGACTTCCGCGGCCGCAGCGGGCTGGATTGCCGCTTGCGCATGCCGCATGACGCCGGCTTCGCGCGCATCAATGCGGAAACCGGGGTCGTGCTGTTCCGCATCGTGCAGGAATCGCTGGCCAATGTACTGCGCCACGCCAAGGCCAGCTATGTGGAAGTGGCGCTGGAAGAGCAGGACGGTGACATCATGCTGGCGGTGGAAGACAACGGCATCGGGATCACGCCCCAGCAGCGCGACAAACCGGGCCGCTTTGGCCTGATCGGCATCGCCGAAAGGGTGGATGCCCTGCAGGGTACCTTCCGGCTTCACGACTACGAACCCGGCGCCGGTGCGCGCCTCTCCGTCCGCCTGCCGCTGCAAAAAATGGGGACGTAACACCATTTCCACGAAATTGTGTTACGTCCCCATTTTTTGCGGCTTGCCTTATACTGCCGGGGCTTTTTTATCATCGGGGGACGATTTTGTTCAAAAATTACATCATGGCGGCAGCCCTGCTGACCGCCTTCGCACCAGTGTACGCCGACGAAGGCCAATGGCTGCCGAATCAATTGCCGCAACTGAAAGCGGAACTGAAACGCATCGGCATTACGATCCCGGCGGAGCAGCTGGCCGACCTGTCCAGGCACCCGATGAGCGCTATCGTGTCGCTGGCGGGCTGCTCGGCGTCCTTCGTGTCCCCTGATGGTCTGGTGGTGACCAATCACCACTGCGCATACGGCGCCATCCAGCGCAATTCGACGGCTGAAAAGAACTACATTGCCAACGGCTTCCTGGCCAAGACCCGCGCCGAAGAACTGCCGGGCGGCCCGACCTCGCACATTTATGTAACCGACAAGGTTGAAGATGTGACCAAGCGCGTGCTGGAAGGCCTGGACAAGCTGTCCGGCCGCGCGCGCCATGACGCCGTGGAATCGCGCATCAAGGCCCTGATCGCCGAATGCGAATCCGACAAGATCTACCGCTGCTCGGTGCCGGCGTTTAACCGCGGCGGCGAGTTTTACCGTATCCGCCAGATGATGATCCGCGACGTACGCCTGGTGTACGCGCCGGCTGAATCCATCGGCAACTACGGCGGCGATATCGACAACTATGAATGGCCGCGCCACACCGGCGACTACTCCTTCATCCGCGCCTACGTGGGCAAGGACGGCAAGCCTGACGATCCGTCGCCGGACAACGTGCCCTACAAATCCAAGGACTTCCTTGTCGTTTCGGCGGAAGGCCTGAAGAACGGCGATCCGATCCTGCTGGCCGGTTATCCGGGCCGCACCAGCCGCTACAAGCTGGCCTCCGAAATCCGCCACGCGCGCGACGTGAGCTATCCGGCCATGGTGGCTGATTACCAGGCCGACCTGGATATTATCGACGCCGCCACCAAGGGCAAGGAAAGCGATGTGGTGCGCTACGCCTCCGTGGTCAAGTCCACCAACAACCGCATGAAGAAAACCCAGGGCTTGCTGGATGGCTTCCTGCGCAAGGACATCGCCGCCATCAAGGATGTGCAGGATGCGGAATTCCGCGCCTGGTACGCCAAGCAGCCGGGTGTATCGAAGTCCATGCTGGACGAGCTGAATGCCGTGATCGCAGCCGACATGCAGCTGGCCGATGAGGAATTCGCCTGGAACGTGGCCACCAACAGCGATTTGCTGAAGAACGCCCGCAGCCTGGTGCGCCTGGCCCAGGAACGCAAGAAGCCTGACGCGGAACGCGAATCCGGCTACCAGCAGCGCGATCTGAGCTTCATCAAGGCCCGCCTGACGCGCCTGGAGCAGTCCTACGTAGGCTCGGTGGACCAGGCCCGCTTCAGCGCCAGCCTGCAGCGCTACGCGAAGCTGAAGTCCCATCCGCAAGGACTGGATGCAGTGCTGCCGGCCGTGGCTGACGTGCCGGCGCTGTATACCGGCTCGAAGCTGGGCGACACCTCCGCGCGCCTGGCCTTGATGGATCAGGACATCGACGCCATCAGCAAGTCCGACGATTCTTTCGTCAAGCTGGCGGTCAAGCTGAATGGCATTGGCCTGGCGCTGGAAGAGCGCCGCAAGGAAGTGGACGGCAATCTGGAAAAGGTGATCCCGCAATACATGGAAGCCGTCAGCGCCTGGAAGAAGTCGCAGGGCAAGCCAGTCTATCCGGACGCGAACTCCACCCTGCGCGTGACCTACGGCACCGTGAAGTCCTACTCGCCGCGCGATGGCGTGACCAAGGGGCCATTCACTACCGTGGAAGGCGTGGTTGAAAAGCACACCGGCAAGGAGCCGTTCAATGCCCCGGCCAATCTGCTGGAAGCCATCAAGGACAAGCGCTATGGCGTGTTCAAGGACCCGGTGCTGGGCACCGTGCCGGTCGATTTCCTGACCACGGCTGACACCACCGGTGGCAACTCAGGTTCCGCGGTGATGAACAAGCGCGGCGAACTGATTGGCCTGAACTTCGATTCGACCTACGAGTCTATCACCAAGGACTGGTACTTCGATCCGCAAATCACCCGCGCCATCCACCTGGACATCCGCTACATGCTGTGGGTGATGAAGGAAGTCGATCATGCCGACAACCTGCTGCAGGAAATGAAGATCAAGTATCCGAAGAAGTAACACATGAACGAATCCATATCCCTGTTTGGTCTGGCGGCGACCACGCCGCTGGAGATCCTCTCCTTCGTCCTGTCGGTGGCGACGGTGTGGCTCAACATCCGCCAGAACCACTGGGCGTGGCTGTTCGCGATCCTGGCTTCGGCCATGTACGGCGTGGTGTTCTTTGAATCCCGGCTGTATGGCGACATGGCGCTGCAACTGGTATTCATCGCCGTGTCGTTCTGGGGCTGGTATCAGTGGCTGCACGGTCCGGGTGAGGATCACAAGCTGCCCGTGACCACGCTTTCCGCACGCAGCCGAATGGTATCCGGCGCAGCATGGGCGGTGGGCTACGTGGTGCTGGCCTGGTTCCTGAAGACCTACACCGACACCGACGTGCCGCATGCCGACGGCTTCCTGACCGCAGGCAGCCTGGTAGGCCAGGCTCTCCTGTCGCGCAAGAAGATCGAGAACTGGCATGTGTGGATCATCGTGGACGTGCTGTACGTGGCGCTCTATGTCCACAAAGGCCTGATGCTGACGGCCGTGCTGTATGCGATGTTCGTGGCCATGGCCATTGCGGGCCTGCTGTCCTGGCAGCGCTCCGCCTATGACGATGCGAAGGGCATGGTCCTGAAATGAAGCAGCCCTTCCGCGTTGCGATTGTCGGCAGCGCTTCATCCGGCAAGACCACGCTGGCGCAAGCCCTGGCGGAGCAGTATGGCTCGCCGTGGGTGCCTGAATACCTGCGCGAGTTTGTCGAGCGCGAGCAGCGCGTACCCGTGGAGGATGACCAGTTTCACATCGCTACCATGCAGGTGGCGCGCGAAGATGCGATGGCGGCGCAAAGCAGCCGCTTCCTGTTCTGCGACACCACGCCGCTGATGACGGCCGTGTATAACCGCCACTACTTCGGCGGCCTGCGCGAAGACCTTGCCAATTTGGTAGCGTCGCGCCAATACGACATTACCCTGGTCTGCGACCCCGATATTCCATGGATTCCTGATGGATTACATCGCGAACCTGAGGATGTCAGCGGTATTATTCATGAGATTCTGCACGAGGAACTGGCCAGCCGCGCGATACCTTATTCGCGCATCCACGGCTCGCTTGCAGAACGCATCGAACAGGTAAAACAACTACTAGGGACGTGACGATGAATAAAAAGCTGCTCTTCGCGCTTGCTGCCTTGCTTCCGCAATTCGCCTGCGCCGAGACCGGCTACTATCTCGTCAACGTCTACGACGTCGAAGGCCTGGCCAACGTCGACTACAAATACTGGAACGCTCACTACAGGGACCGCGCCACGCGCGCGATGCCGGAAATTGGTCTGGGCTACGGCGTTACTTCGCGCTGGTACACGGAGTTGAGCGGCAGCTGGTTCCAGATCGGCGGCGAGCAAACGCGCTTCGTCGCGCTCGAATGGCAGAACGATTTCCTTTTGACGCAGGGCCAGTACGATTGGGACGTGGCGCTGCACACCACCATCGAGCGCCCACGCGACCGCTCACAAGGCTATGCGCTGGAGATTGGTCCCGCGCTGCAGACGCAGTTCTGGCGCACCCAGTTCAATTTGAATGTCTTCTTCCAGCGCGAGTTCGATAACGGCGAGAAGAACGATACGGAGCTGGTCTATCAATGGCAGATCAAGCACCGCTGGAAAAGCTGGCTGCAACCGGGCTTGCAGGGCTTTGGCGAGCTGGGGAAGTGGAACGACTGGCAGCCGTCCGATAAGCAGTCGCACCGCTTAGGTCCGGCAGTCTTCGGTTACGTCGACGCCGGCGCGAACGGACAGCAGATCAAATACGAAGCAGCCTACCTGGTCGGCAAGAACTCGGCCCGCACCGCGAAAAGCTTCACGATGCGGGTCCAGTATCTGTTTTAGAAGTCGACCTGCGCGGACAGGCGGAAGGTCCGTGGGGCGCCTGGGAACAGATAACCGCCCAGCTCAGGCGTCACATCGCGCCAGTAGAACTTGTCCAGCGCATTGCGCACCTGCGCGCGCAGGATGACGGTGTTCTCGCCCAGCCTGGCCGCATACGAGCCGCCCAGGTTCAGCACATGGTACTTCGGCACGAATACGGTGTTGGCTTCGTCGAAGGCCTTCTTGCCCGAGAACTGCCAGTCCGCATTGACCTTCAGGCCCGGCACTTCGGCCACGGTGTATTCCGCAAACACGGTCGAACGGAAGTTTGGCACATTGGTCACGCGCTTGCCGTCGAAGTCAGCCTGGCCGGTGCCGCTCTGTTTCGTCTGGAGCGCGGCCACGGACGCACCAACGTTCAGCAGCTTGTTCACCTTGCCCTGAGCCGACAGTTCCAGGCCGCGATGGCGTTCCTGGCCTGCGCGCACAAAGGTATTGGTGCCGTCGATGAACTCATGGCCCTGGTCGATCTGGAACACGGCTGCGGTAGCCGAAATGCCCGCCACCACAGTCTTCACGCCCACTTCGATCTGCTTCGACTTGCCTGGGTCCAGCGCGCGATTCTGGTTGGTGGTTTCGATCGGCGCTACGCCGCCGTGCTGCAGGCCTTGTGCATACGATGCATACGCAGACAGGTCGGCGCGCGGCGAATAGACCAGCGCCACATTCGGCAGCCAGAAGTTATTGGACGACGGATCGACACCCAGTTCATCGCGCTTCACCTGCACGTAGCGCGCACCGGCGTGCACGGCCACTTCATCGGTCAGGCTGATGATGTCCTGCAGGTAGACGGCCTTTTCTTTGTCGCGGCGGCGCACGGAGACGGGACCGCTGCTGCCCGGAACCGGCGCCACAGCGATCGGATGATAGATATTGCTCACGCCCGCCAGGTCATACTGGTAATCGCCCCAGCTTTCCTTATTGCGGAAGTAGGACAGGCCCCAGGTGACTTCATGGCGAATACCGGAGGTGGCGAACTTGCCGTGAATCTGGGCACGCGCCGAGAACGGACGCTTCTCTTCGCCCAGGCTCTTGTAGTCGTACACATCGTAGTCGCCATTGGCGCAGAAGCCCGGCCACAGCTCTTCGCTGCTGCAGCCATAAGGGAAGGCGGTGTAGTCGTCGCGCTTGAAGATGTGCTGGTTGGCGCTGATGGTCGCTTGCCAGTCCTGCGACAGGGCGTACTTGAAGGTCGCGCCGATATTGGTGGTTTCGGTTTTCACCGGCTTGGCCCATGGCTGGTCGTTCAGGAACACGTCCGCATCGACCTTCGGCAGCGCGGTGCCGCCGATTAGCTGGAAGCCCGGAGCGGTCAGCTGCGATTTGTTCTGGTAGTCGGCGTCCAGTTGCAGCAAGGCCTGCGGCGAGATCTGCCAGTCGAAGGCGCCGGAGATGAAGGAGCGGTGGCCGTCCGCGCCCTTGATGTAGGACTGGATATGCTCGCCCGCCGCGTTGATGCGGTAGCCGAAGCGGCGGTCTTCAAAGCGGCCGCCCAGGTCCACGGCGCCATACACGGTACCGCGTTCGCTCACTTCGAACAGCACGGAACGCAGATTGTTCTCGGTTGGGCGCTTGGTTACGTAGTTCACTACGCCGCCCGGGGCGGAGACGCCCATTTGCAGGCCGGACAGGCCTTTCAGGACTTCGATGCTTTCCTTGTTCTCCAGCGGGATCTGGGTGTCGCCGGAGATGGCGTGGCCGTCCTTGCGGTAGGAGCTGGCGTTATCCAGTTTGAAGCCGCGGATGGAGAACTGCTCGGCGTAACCTACCGCATTGTAGGAGTCGCCGATGCTGGCGTCGTACTTGGATGCGTCGGTGGTGGAGCGGATGTTCAGGTCCTGCATCTGCTCGCGCGTGATCACGCTGACGGAAGCGGGCGTTTGCAGCAGGGGAGCGTCGGAGAAACCGGCGACGGAGGAACGGTCGGCAATGGCGCGGTTGGCGGTGATGACGACTTCGGTCATCTTGGTGTCGTTCGATTGCGCGTTCGCCAGCTGCGCAGCGGCCAGCGCGATGGCGGTGAGGGTGATGCGGGATTGATTCATGTTGTGCTCTTTTGTGGTTCTAACGAGCCAACGCGGGAGCATTCAAAGGAGGGGAGAAGACAACTTTGCGCTTTCCTTCGCTGGCATTATCCAGATCAGGTACGAAGGGTATTTCTCACCCGGACAATGTCCAGGACCCCTAGCGATCGCGCATTTTACCACAGGACCTCAAAACCCGAGGCGTGAACCTGGTGACAGGCACGATGTGCCTGCCACCTGCTTTTGCGCCAGGTTTAAACGCTCAGCGCCAACGCGGCACGGGCGACGGCGGGCGTGACGTCGCGGTGCTCGCCCAGTTTGGTCATGCCGGCGGCTTCCAGCGCCTGCACTGTCGCATCGATTGCGCTGGCTGCGTCCAGGCCGTAGCCGGACAGGCGCGTCTGCACGCCCATCTGCTCGAAGAAGGCGCGGGTGCGCTCGATGGCCGCGTCGATACGTGCATCTTCCGTGCCTTCGCGCAGCCCCCAAACCCGCTCGGCATACTGCAGCAGCTTGCCCCGCTTGGCCTCGCGCTTCACCGACAAAATCCCCGGCAGCACAATCGCCAGCGTCTGCGCGTGATCCAGGCCGAACAAGGCGGTCAGCTCGTGACCGATCATGTGCGTCGCCCAGTCCTGCGGCACGCCGACCCCGATCAGGCCATTCAGCGCAAGGGTGGCGGTCCACATGATATTGGCGCGGATTTCCAGATCTTCCGGCGCCGACAGCACTTGCGGACCTTGTTCGATCAGCGTCAGCAGCAAGCCTTCTGCGAAGCGGTCCTGGACTGGCGCGTTGACCGGGTAGGTCATGTACTGCTCCATCACGTGCACGAACGCGTCCACCACGCCGTTGCCGACTTGGCGCAGGGGCAGGGTGAAGGTCTTGGACGGGTCCAGTACGGAGAACTGCGGATACACGAATCTGGACGCGAAAGCGCGCTTTTCCCTGGTCGCGGCGCGGGTAATCACGCTGGCGCTGTTCATTTCGGAACCGGTGGCCGGCAGCGTCAGCACCGCGCCGAAAGGCATGGCGCCTTGCACGACTTTGCCGCCGATGGACAGGATATCCCACGGTTCGCCGTCAAATACGGCTGCCGCTGCCACGAATTTGGTGCCGTCAATGACCGAACCGCCGCCAACGGCCAGCAGGTAATCGATTTTCTCGGCCTTGATCAGCGCAACCGCCTGCATCAGCGTTTCATAATGCGGATTCGGTTCGATGCCACCGAATTCGAGGACGACATGACCGGCCAAAGCGGCCTTCACTTCGTCGTAAGTGCCATTCGCCTTGATGCTGCCGCCGCCGTAGAGCATCAGCACGCGTGCATTGGAGGGAATATGTTTCGCCATGGCGGCGATCTGGCCCGCGCCGAACAGGATTCGGGTGGGGTTGTGGTATTCAAAATTGTTCATGCGCCAGATTATACGTGTCGTGCGACATCTTTTCAGGGGGGCAGCTACACTTGAGAAATCCGCGCCGCAGGCAGACAATGCGTGTAACCGCATGCCTAAGGAGACTGGAATGACGCAGGAACACGTTGTCGAACCGCGCGACTATCTGAACGCACAGGTGCTGGACATGCACCGTGCACTAACATCGCTCAGCGAAAAGATAGAGATGCTGGATCTTCAAAACCAGCGCGTCGAAGTCTGTACGGACCCGGAGCTGAAACTGGTGATGGCCAGTCAGCGCGACGGCACGCGCAAGCATATTGCGCAGTTGCTGGAATGGGTACGCCGCCGCGATCCGAAGTTGGACAAGGAAATGAAGGAAGCGCTGTTCAAGGCGGGTCCCATCGCCGCGCAGTTCCACTACGAAGAGTAGGCGGGGCGGTGCGGCGCAATTGAAAGGAAGTTGATGAAGTTGCAGCCGTACCGGGAGGGCAGCTGGTTTGCCATCCCGCTGAGAAACGGCGGATACGCCACCGGTCTGGTGGCCCGCCTGTCGCCACAAGGGAAGGTCATGCTGGCCTACCTGTTCGGTCCCAAGCACTGGACCCTGCCTACCCTGGCAGACGTGCAGGAGCTGAGGGCTGAAGATGCGCTCAAAGTGATCCGCGCCGGTGACGTGGCCGTGTCCAATGGGCGCTGGCCGGTGATCGGGAACCTGGTGAATTTCCGGCGCGAGGATTGGATGTCGCCCATGTTCATCCGCCGAGCCGACGCGCTGAAACGCGCCTGGCAGGCGACGTATTCGGACGATCCGGCCAAGCCGGACCGAGAAATATCGGTGCCCTACGATACGCCGGGGCTCGAAAGCGATTCTTTGTACGGCTACGGTTCTGCCGAGCTGCTGATGACCAAACTACTGGAGTAGGCATCATGTACAGGGGCGGCTGTTTGTGCGGGGCGGTGCGCTATGAAGTGGAGGGCCCGGCCTTCCACAGCACCTTGTGTCATTGCTCAATGTGCCGCCGCGCGGCCGGTGCGCCGGCCGTGGCGTGGTTCAGCGTGCGGCGCTCGGGCTTGCGGTTTGCCGGCGCGCCGGCGTCCTACCAGTCCAGTCCCGGCGTGACGCGGCAGTTCTGTTCGCGCTGCGGCACCCAGCTGACTTTTTCCGACGCCCGCACGCCGGAGGATGTCGACATCACCACCTCCAGCCTGGATGATCCGGAGCAACTGCCGCCGGAGGATCACACCTTCTCCGAGAACCGCCTGCACTGGATGCAAATGGACGACCAGCTCCCGCGCTACCTGCGCACGCGCGGCGACGGGTCGCTGGAAAGCGCCTGAGAACCCACGGCGTGAATCTGGTGGCAGGCACCCCGTGCCAGCCACCCCTCCCGCGCCGCCGAACAGGTGGCTGGCACAGAGTGCCTGCACCCAGCCATCAGGTGGCGGGCACGGAGTGCCTGCACCCAGCCATCAGGTGGCGGGCACGGAGTGCCTGCACCCAGCCTGCGCTGCCGAACAGGTGGCTGGCACGGAGTGCCTGCCACCAGGGCTTACCGGTTTTGCGGGCGGGCCAGCGGCGTGCACGCGGCGGCGCGCGCCATCAGCAGCCCGCGCTCGCGCGCATTCTGCGTCAATTCCGCTGCCCGTTCGAATTCCGTACGCGCTTCGGCCAGCCGTCCCAGTTTGAACAGAAAATCGCCGCGTACGCTCGGCAGCAGGTGGTAATTCTTCAACGCCGGCTCATTGAGCAAGGTATCCGCCAACTCCAGCCCCACTGCCGGCCCGAAAGCCATGGACAGCGCCACCGCGCGGTTCAAATCCACCACCGGTGACGGCTGCAGCGCCGCCAGTCCGTCGTACAAAGCCGCGATGCGTTCCCAATTGGTGTCTTCCGCCTTGCGCGCCCGTGCGTGGCAGGCCGCGATGGCTGCCTGCAGCGCATAAGGACCGAGTCCGCGCTCCAGCCGTTCGGCGCGGTCCAGCGCTGCCAGGCCGCGGCGGATCAGCAGCTGATCCCAGCGCGCACGGTCCTGCTCCAGCAAGAGCACAGGATTGCCCTGTGCGTCCGTGCGTGCCCGCGCGCGAGAGGACTGGATTTCCATCAGCGCCACCAGGCCATGCACCTCCGGTTCTCCCGGCGCCAGCTCGGCCAGGATACGTCCCAGGCGCAGCGCTTCCTCGCACAGGGCAGGGCGCATCCAGTCCGCGCCCGCGCTGGCCGAGTAGCCCTCGTTGTAGATCAGATAAAGCACCTGCAGCACGGCTGCCAGACGCTCGACCAGTTCCTGACCGCGTGGCACCTCGAACGGCACCTTCGCCTCGGTCAGCGTGCGCTTGGCGCGCACGATGCGCTGGGCCACGGTCGGCTCGGCCACGAAGAAGGCGCGCGCAATTTCATCCGTGGTCAAACCGCCCAGCAGGCGCAGGGTCAGCGCCACACGCGCTTCCATCGACAGCACGGGGTGGCAGGAAATGAAGATCAGGCGCAGCAGGTCATCGCCGATATTGTCGTCCAGCGTGCGCTCCAGATCGGGCGCGGCGTCCTGCAGCAGGCCTTCGATTTCGTAGGTGAGTTCGGGCTCCTTGTCGTGCTTGAGCTTTTGGTGGCGCAGATAGTCGAGGGCCTTGTTCTTCCCGGCCGTCATCAGCCAGGCAGCGGGACGGTCCGGCGTTCCTTGCTCGGGCCAGGTTTCGAGCGCGCTGACCAGGGCCTCTTGCGCCATTTCTTCGGCCAGGCCCACGTCGCGCAGCATGCGCGTCAGGACCGCGATGATCTTGGCCGACTCGATGCGCCAGACGGCCTCGATCGCGCGGTGGGTGGCGTCCGCCTTCACAGTACTACTTTGCGCAGCTCGACTTCCATCGTGCCGACATTCGGGTAAGGATAATTCCTGACCCAGGCAATCGCGTCGTCCAGCGCAGGCACATCGATCAGCCAATAGCCGGCGATGAGTTCCTTGATTTCGGTGAAGGGGCCGTCCACGATCTGCGGTTTGCCGCCGTTGATTTTCACGCGCGAGCCTTTGGCGGTGGACTTCAGGCCTTCGCCCGAAATCGCGGTGCCGGCCGCAATCGCGGCGCGGTTGGCGCGGTTCATGATGTCGATCACTTCCGCCGGTGGCGCCAGGTCGGCTTCGTTCACTTCATCGGAACGCAGCAGGATGGCAAAACCGGATTTCGTCGGCTTTGCGCCGGTGTCGAAACCGACGCAGCCGCCGGGGCAGCCGGCTTCACGCACTTCCAGCACGGCGTCACCTTCCGCATCGGCGGTTGGCCACAGGCTGGCGTGGGCTTCGGCGGAGGCACGGTTGGGCGCTTCAACGAAAGTGAAGCCTGCCACGGCCACGTCGTCAAAGGGGCCTTCGCTGAAGCTCCATTCGCCATCGGTGCGCTTCATGCGCACGGCGCTGGCGCTGTGCTGCAGCCATTTGGCGCCGGGAACGGCGGCTTTCAGTTCGGGGGAGGGGAAGTCCGGGGATTCCGACGTGTCGTCGGCACGGCGCAAGATCATGTATTGCATGGCTAATCCTTTAAAGGAAGGCGGACCTTCCGGTCCGCCGACACATTAATGGCGCTGCTGCTCGGCCGCCTTAGCCATGATGCGTTGTTCCTGCTCACGTAGCTCAGGCGTAAATTCGGCACCGAAATCCTCGGCCTCAAACACCTGGCGGATTTCGATGTCGCTGTCGCTCTCCATCGGATTGGGGCAGCGCTTGACCCATTCGATGGCTTCCGCCAGAGACTTTACCTGAATCAGCCAGAAGCCCGCAATCAACTCTTTGGTTTCAGAGAAGGGACCATCGACCACAGTGCGTTTGTTGCCGGAGAAGTGCACCCGCACACCGCGCGAGGACGGGTGCAGGCCTTCGCCCGCCAGCAGCACGCCGGCATTGACCAGTTCTTCGTTGTACTTGCCCATGGCGGCCAGCAACTCCGTGCTCGGCATCTTGCCGGCTTCGGACTCCGGCGAGGCTTTCACGATGATCATGAATCGCATATCGGCACCTTATTTCTGCTGTTCCGGCGCGCAGCCCGGGGTCTGCTTCTTCATTTCTTCCTGCATCTGTTCAGGTGTCATGTCGCGGGTGTGGGTTGCGATGGACCAGTTATGGCCAAATGGATCGACCAGCTGGCCGTAGCGGTCGCCCCAGAACATGTCGGCAACCGGCATGCGGACGGTGGCGCCGGCGTTGATGGCCTGCTGGAAGGTGGCATCCACGTCCGGCACATACAGATGCAGGGTGACTGGCGAACCTTTCAGATGTTTGGGGCCGAAGCCGCCGTAGTCGGGGAAGTCGTCAGCCAGCATCAGGGTCGAGTCGCCAATCTTCACGGCGGCGTGCATCAGCTTGCCGCCGGGGCCGGGCATACGGGCGGTTTCGACGGCGTTGAAGGCCTTTTTGTAGAACTCGATCGCTTCGGCAGCGCCCTCGCAGACGATGTGCGGGGTCAGGGAATGCATGCCTTCAGGGATGGGTTTCACGCTCATGTTGATCTCCGTTGAGTTGAGGAAAGGGATGCCTCTTTTTTACGGCATCCATATTCCCACGACGAACGGTCAAACGCCAGATCGACACGACTAGTGAAAATATTTTTGCGTTATGCCCGGACGGTTGTACGATGACGTGCATGACGACAACCTCCATTTCTGCCGCCATTGCGGCAACAGCCGCGGCAGCCGCTCTGGCTGCCAGTTCCGCCGCCGCGTCCGGCATTCGCGCTGAGTCTTATGGCGTGACGCCGGCCGGCGCCGCCGTTGAGCGCGTGACCTTGTCCAACGACCGCGGCATGCAGCTCAGCTTCATCGATTACGGCGCGATTCTGGTGTCAGCCACGGTGGCCGATCGCCATGGCAAGCGCGCCAATATCATGCTCGGCGCGCCGGACCTGGCGACCTATATGCGGTCCAATCGCCGTTACGGTGCCGTGATTGGCCGTTACGCGGGCCGCATCGGCAATGCGCAATTCACGCTGGATGGCAAAACTTACCAGCTCACGCCGAACAGCAAAGGCGTGGCCATCCACGGCGATCCGAACGGCGTTGACCGGCGCGTGTGGGCGCGCACGGATTTCGCGGACCGCGAGTCCGTTGGCTCGACGTATCGGCTGGTCAGCCCGGATGGCGATCAGGGCATGCCGGGACGAATGGAGTTGGCGGTGACGTATCGGTTGATGCGGCATCGTGACGAGTTCCGCATCGAATATTCAGCGCGCAGCGATGCGCCGACGGTCGTGAATCTGACCAATCACGCTTACTTCAATCTGGCTGGGGCGGGCGCGCAGGGATTGGCGTCGCACCGCTTCCAGATCGATGCGGACCGCTATATCGCTGCCGACGGCAAAAAGCTGCCGACCGGCGAGCTGCCCAGCGTGGCGGGCACGCCGCTCGATTTCCGCCGGCCAGCCAGCGCCGCCGCGCGCCTGGCCGAGGCTGCGGCGTCAACGGGTGCTGGTCAGGGGGGCTTGCTGGGAACGCCGCCGGGCTACGACCATGGGCTGGTGTTTAACAAACCCGCAGGCGCGCTGGCGCGTGTGGCGGTGATCGATGAATCGACGAGTGGACGCCGGATGGAGGTCAGCACGACCGAGCCTTCCGCCCAGCTCTACACGGCCAATAGCTTCGATGGCAGCGAAATGGGCGGGGAGGGCAGGGCGTATGAACGCTACGATGGCTTCGCGTTCGAGACGCAGCACTTTGCGGACAGTCCGAATAAGCCGCAGTTCCCATCGACCGTGCTGCGGCCCGGTCAGGAGTTCCGCTCGGTGACGGTGTTCCGTTTCGGGCTGGCGCCGTAAACCAACGGCGCAAAGGCAGGTGCCTGCCACGATGTGGCAGGCACCAGGTTCACGCCTCGGGTTTTCTTAGTCGTACATCGGGCCGGCGGTGACGAAGGGGCCGCCCTGGTAGATCGTCGTCAGATCGTCATCGGCAGGCCGCTCGGCGTTGTCCGGGAAGCGGTCCGCGAACTCGGACGAACTGCGCTTCGGCTTGTAGCCCAAATGCGAAGCCTTGCGGTTGTCCCACCAACGCGTAGCATTGTCCGAGGTGCCAAAGGTGATGGTGTGCCCCACGCGTGGCGTGAACAGGGCGCAGCGCAGCAGTTCCACCAGATCGTCGTACGCCAGATAAGTGGTCATCATGCGCTGATTGCGCGGTTCCGGGAAAGAGGAGCCGATGCGCAGGCAAACCGTTTCGATGCCGAAGCGGTCGTAGTAATAGCGCGACAGCGCCTCGCCGAAGCATTTGCTGATGCCATAGAAACCGTCCGGACGCAGCGGCATGTCCGCATCGACCAGCTGGGTGTTGGGATAGAAGCCCACCGTGTGGCTGGAGCTGGCGTAGATCACGCGCTTCACTCCCGCCTTGTACACCGCCTCATACAGATAGTGCAGGCCGAGGATATTGGCCTGCATGATGGGCTCGAACTTATCCTCCACCGAGATGCCGCCGAAATGCAGCACGGCGTCCACGCCTTCGACCATGGCCAGGACGGCGTCGCGGTCGGCCAGATTGCATTGGACGATCTCCTCGCCCTCATGCGCCGGACCGAGGTCGGCCAGGTCGTTCAGGCGTACCACGTCGGCCCAGGGCTTGATGCGCTCGCGCAGGACTTTGCCAAGGCCGCCGGCGGCGCCGGTCAGCAGCAATCGTTTGAAGGGTTTGCTCATGTGGTTTTTCCGTGGTAAGTTAAACGTTTAACCGCAGTATATCGGAAATTTTTGCTGAGTCAATCGCCTTATCTGCATGGTAAGATCGGGTCCCCGATCAAACGATAATAAAAATGAAGAAAACCGTTTCCACGATCCGCGACGTCGCTGCCGCTGCAGGGGTATCCACCGCCACTGTGTCCAAGTTCATCAACGGCACGCAGCGCTTCTCGCCGGCGGTGGAAGCCAAAATCCAGCACGCGATCACGGAACTGGGCTACCGCTCGAATCCGATGGCGCAGTCCATGATCACGGGGAAGACCAAGGCGATCGGCCTGGCCGTGCTGGATATCGCCAACCCGCACTTCTCCAGTGTGGTGAAAGGCGCCAACCGCATCGCGCAAGCCCACGGCTACACGCTGCTGCTGGTGGATGCGGAAGAAAATCCTGGCCGCGAGCGGCAGCTGCTGGAAGCGCTGAGCCGCCGTGTGGACGGCATGATCATCTTCACGCGTTTGCAGGAAAGCGAGATGGATTGGCTGGTCAAGCTCAATCATCCGCTGGTCATATTCGGCAAACTGGAACATCTGCAGCTGCCTACCGTCGCCAGCGACGACTTCCGTGGCGGCTACATGGCAGCGCGCCATCTGATTACACAAGGCCACAAACGCTTTGCCTACATGGGTTTCCCCAAATCTCGCCGTAATGCGGAGCGTATGGGCGGTGTGCGCGATTGCCTGCGCGCGCATGGCCTGGAGCTGGCCGAACACGAAGCGGCAGCGCCGTCGGCGGGAGAGGGCGAGCGCCTGTGCTCCTCGATCATGCTGGGTGCCGAACATCCCGATGCGCTGATCTGCTACAACGACTTGATGGCGCTCGGCTTCATGAAGGCCGCGCAGACACTGGGCTTCCGTCTGCCGGCCGACATCTCGGTGGCGGGCTTCGACAATATCCAGTACGGTAACTACACCTCGCCGGCGCTGACCTCCGTCGACCTGCAAAGCGAGCGTATGGGCATGGCGGCCATGGAGAAGGTCCTCGCCATCATCGATGGCAAAGACGTCGACCGCTATACCGTCATCGACCCGCAGCTGGTACTGCGCGCATCGACCACTTCCCGCAACTGAGTCAAAACGCTTTACCTTCCCCCAAAATTCTTTTACTATCAAGTTAAACGTTTAACTACGAGCGTAAAAACACGATGAAAATTGGAGACAACAAGCCGCTGGCCGCGATCGTGATCGCATTGGCCTGCGCAGGCGCTCAGGCGCAGACGCAAATCCAGCCGATGAACCGCATCGTGCAGGACAACGCTTACAGCCAGCTGGGCTACTTCTTCGATCGCCTGGTGCAGGAGAAGGACGGCCTGGTGATCGATGGCTATGCGCCGTTCAAGAGCGGCGACAAATTCCTGCCCGGGAAGATCGCCGCGGGCCTGGGTTATGTGCTGCTGAATACACCGAAGGATGATCCGCGCCTGGCCCAGCGTCTGGCCGATTACCGCACTATCGCCGATCTCACCGTCGGCATGGACAATCACACCTGGGGCATCTACTACTACCTCGGTGCGCTGTACCGCCTGAAGCAGGCGGGCTTGCTGGAGCAGGCGGTCAGCCCCGAAACGCTGGCGAAGCTGCGCGAGAAACTGGACTGGCGCCATTTCGTGCGTGTGCCGCAGTGGGAGTTGATCGACCTGCCGACCAATTACTTCGGCGTCGCCTTCAGCATCGCGCGACTGCGCATGCTGCTGGGCTGGGAAGACGATAGCGCGTCCAAGGTCCTGCTGGACAAGATGCTCAAGCACTACGCGACTTACTCAGGCCAGTATGGCTTCAGCGATGAGACGCCGGGCGAAGGCCGTTTCGATCGCTACAGCATCTTGCTGATCGCCGAGATCTGCGAGCGCTACGTCGAAACGGGCCTGGAAGTGACGCCGGAGCTGAAGGCGCTGCTGCGCAAAGCCGCCATGCTGGCGCTGAACGTCGCCAGCGCGGACGGGCAGGGCTTCAGTTTCGGCCGCAGCTTGGGGCCGTATGGCGAGACGGCGATGCTGGAAATTCTCTCGATCTCCGGTTATCTGGGTGTGCTGACGCCTGAAGAGAAGGACTACGCTTACACCATCTCCTCGCGCATTGCCCAGCGCTATATGGAGTTCTGGTACAACCCGCAGCTGCGTTCCGTCGATATGTGGAACCAGGGCCGCCGCACCGATGGCTATCGGGGCAAGCACCGCATCCTGGGCGAGAACTTCTCGCTGCTGCATCAGCTGATCTTCACCAATGAGCAGTGGAATATGGCGGGCATGAAGGACAAGGCGCCGCGCCAGGATCTGCAAGCCTGGCTGGAGCGCACACGTCCCCGCTTCAGTCTGACCACCTATGCGAAGGACGAGTACGACCGCGCACTGGCGGTGTATCGCGACAAGAGCCATGTGTTCAGTCTGTCCATGATCAACGGCGGCGCCAGCCAGCATGCCAACAGCCCTTACTATCCGCTGCCGTTCTCGCCGCGTATCGTGTCCGGCATCGCCGACAGCGGCGCGGCGCATCCGCAGCTGTTGCCGAAGTTCACGCTGGCTGATGGCGCCGAACTGCTGCCAGCCGCGTGGATCAAGGACATTCAGACCGCGCAGAAGGGCCAGCAATATACGGTCAGCTACCATCAGGATGAACTGGATAAGCTGGGCAAGAACGCCCCGCAGAAGGATGGCCGTATCAAGCTGCAAACGGAATACACGCTGGAGCCGGGCCGCATCGTGCGCAAGGATACCTACACGCCGCAGGGCGAGCAGCAGGTGAAGCGGGTGTCGCTGGAATTTGGCTCTTTCTCGTCGGCCCCGACGGTGCACGGCAATGTGGTGCGCTTCGGCGAAGGTGAAGTGGAGGAATTCAGCGTCGATGGCCTGCAGGAATGCAGCGTGGCGCCAACCACCGCCGACGACAAGTGGAAAGCGCCATACGGCCCGATGAAATCCGTCGTCAGCTGCAGCACCGGCAGCTTCACCATGAACAAGCCGCTGACGATCACCTGGACGATGCGCTATCACTGATGCCACACCTGAAACTCGAATACAGCGCCAACCTGGAAGCGCATAGCGATATGCCGGCGCTGTGCGCCGCTCTGGGGCGCGCGCTGACGCAGATGCAGGATGGCGACGGGCAGCCCGTATTTCCGCTGCTCGGCACGCGGGTGCTTGCCTATCCTGCCGCGCACTATGCTGTGGCGGACGGCGCGCCGGAACGTGCCTTTCTGTACCTGAACTTGCGCATCACGCCCGGCCGCAGCGGCGAATTGCTGGACCGCGTGGGCGAGGAGCTGATGGACGTGGTGCATGCGCATTGCACGCCGCTGGCAGGTGTCCTGGCGCTGCGCACCACGCTGCACATCGAAGAAGGCCGTCCTGTCTACGAAGGCAAGAGATTCTTCTGACGCAGCCAGTCCTGGTTGAACAGGCGGGCGGCGTAGATGCTGCCACGGTCGCACAGCAAGGTGACGATGGTGTGGCCCGGCCCCAGCTGGTGCGCCAGCTCCACGGCGGCAGCCACGTTGATGCCGCTGCTGCCGCCGACATACAGCCCTTCTTCGCGCAGCAGGCGATACACCATGTTTACGCAAGTCTGGTCATCGATGCGAAGCGCGTCGTCGATTGGCGTGCCTTCCAGGTTCGCAGTGACGCGGCTGTTGCCGATGCCCTCCGTGATTGAGCTGCCTTCGCTGGCCAGCTGGCCCGTCTTCAGATAGCTATACAGCGCACTGCCGAAAGGATCGGCAAGCACGATGCGCACGCTCGGCTTCTGTTCCTTCAGATAGCGCGCCACGCCGGCCAGCGTGCCGCCCGTGCCCACTGCGCAAGTGAAGGCGTCGATATGGCCGCCGGTATCGCGCCAGATTTCGGGGCCGGTCGTGGTGTAGTGCGCGTGGCGATTCGCCGTGTTGTCGAACTGCCGGGCCCAGATGGCGTTGGGCAGCTCTTCAGCGACGCGGCTGGCCACCTTCTGGTAATTGTTGGGATTCGCGTAGGGCACAGCGGGAACGGCACGCACTTCCGCGCCGAGGGTACGCAGCAGGTCCATCTTTTCCTGCGACTGCGTTTCGGGGATCACGATCACACAGCGGTAGCCGCGCGCCGCGCACAGATGGGCGAGCCCGATGCCGGTGTTGCCAGCCGTGCCTTCGACGACGGTGCCGCCGGGCCGCAGCGAGCCGTCCGCTTCCGCCGCCTGCAGGATGGCGAGGGCGGCGCGGTCCTTGACTGAACCGCCGGGGTTGAGGAATTCCGCCTTGCCCAGAATATTGCAGCCCGTTTCTTCGGATAGTCTGGACAAGCGGATGAGTGGCGTATTGCCGATTGCTTCAGCGAAGCCGTGGCGGATGTTCATAGCGCACCTCCGCCTTCCACTCTAGCACTTCAGGCGCTGGCGGGCAGGGTAATCCTGAATTGGAGGCCGCCGCCTTCGCGGTTGGCCAGATGCAGCTCGGCGCCGTGGCGCTGCAGCACGCGGTCGACAATGGCCAGGCCCAGGCCCGCGCCGTTGGCCTGGCTGCGTGAAGTGTCGAGGCGGGTGAAAGGCTTCAGCAACTGGCCGATCTGCTCTTCCGGTACGCCGTTGCCATGGTCCTGCACTTCGAGGATGACGCGTTTGGCAGTGTGCATGCCCTTGGTCGAGCATTTGATGTCCAGTTCCGCCACGTCGGTGCCCGGCGTTTTGCCGTAGCGGCGGGCGTTTTCGATCAGGTTGTTGATCACGCGCTTGAGGTCTGTCGCATTGCCGCGGATGTGGCAGCGTTCGGAAATGTCGGCGTTGATCTTCACGTCCTGCAGGCGGCTCGCTTCGTGCACGGTTTCCTGCAGCAGTTCCCCCATGTCCACGTTGATGAAGCTCGATTCCTCGGTCGGCTTCGCGTAGTCGAGGAACTGGGCGATGATGGCGTCCATCTGCGCGATATCGGACTGCATGCCTTCACGCGCTTCGGTCGTCAGGTGCGCCATTTCCACTTCCAGCTGCATGCGCGCCAGCGGGGTGCGCAAGTCGTGCGAGATGCCGGCCAGGATTACCGCGCGGTCGGATTCGACCTGCTGCAGATCGTCGACCATCTGGTTGAAGCTGCGGTTGGCCTGGCGGATTTCCTGCGGACCTTCTTCCGGCAGCGGATCGGGATGGCGGCCTTGCGCAATCTCGCTGGCAGCGGCGGTCAGGCGTTTCAGCGGCAGGTTGATCAGGCTGGAAATCAGCGCCGCACCCAGCAGCGACACCAGCGACACCACACCGGCCCAGCCCAGCCACTGCACCGGACCTTGCAGCCGCTCGCGTTCCAGCATCAGCCAGTAGCGGTCGGAGTCGATCTTGAAGCTGACCCAGAAACCGGGTACGCCATTCACTTCCGCGGAGAAGCGCGTGTCCGCGCCCAGCTTGGCCTGCACGATGGCGGCGATATCGGGCATGAGGCCATTATCGGGCGGCGGATCGACTTCGTCCGAGTCCTCCATCGGGAACACACGGATACCTTCGTTGGACACCAGCTCGAACAGCAGCTCGCGCCGCAGATCGGGCGCGGAGTGGGTCAGGGCGGCACGCGTGATGGTGACCACCGAGATCACCTGCGCCGCGGTCTGCTGCGCCTGCGGCTCGCGCTGGACGAGCGAAATCATGCCCACCCAGGCGGACATACTCAGCGTCGTCAACACGCTGAGCAACAGGAAGGTACGCCAGAACAGACCGCTGCGGAACCAGTTCAGGCGGGATAAGCGGGAAGTCATCGGGGGCTGCCTTTAACGCGGCTGGCCCTCCGGGATGAACACATAGCCCAGGCCCCACACCGTCTGGATATACAGCGGGCTGGATGGATCAGGTTCGATCAGCTTGCGCAGGCGCGAGATCTGCACGTCCAGGCTGCGGTCGAAGACTTCGTATTCGCGGCCGCGCGCCAGTTCCATCAGCTTCTCGCGCGACAGCGGCTGGCGCGCATGGCGGGCGAACACTTTGAGCACGGAGAATTCGCCGGTCGTCAGCGGCACGGTTTCGCCGTTCTTCTTCAGCGTACGGGTGCCCAGGTCCAGCACGAACTGGCCGAACTCGAAGGTCTGCGGGGTCTCGGATGGCGCACCCGGAATTTCGTCCGGCTGCTTGCGGCGCAGGACGGCGCCGATGCGCGCTACCAGTTCACGCGGATTGAAAGGCTTGGGCAGGTAATCGTCCGCACCCATTTCCAGGCCGACGATGCGGTCCACGTCTTCGCCCTTGGCGGTCAGCATGATGATCGGGGTCTGGTCCCCGGCGCCACGCAGACGGCGACAGATGGACAGGCCATCCTCGCCAGGCAGCATCAGGTCCAGCACCAGCAGATCGTATCGTTCGCGCAGCCACAGCTTGTTCATGGCGGTGGCGCTTTCGGCGGTGACGACATTGAAGCCTTGTTCGGTCAGGTAGCGGCGCAGCAGGTCACGCAGGCGCACGTCGTCATCGACCACCATGATCTTGGCATGGCCATGTGGATTGGCCGGTGCAGTGTTGCCAGAGTCGGTTGAATTATTGGTCATAAGGCTATCGCATTTGTCAAAAACTATGTCGCTATGGTAACGTCTTAACGCCCCGTGTAGTACCCCTGCACGTAGGCATTACAGATTGTTACAAACTTTACCCTGTGTCTCTTACAGTCATAGGGAAAGCCGCATACACTGCGGTCATAGAAGTAAAGCTTATACCAGAAGGCAGATGCGAGGAACGGCAATGAAACAAGCAAGCAAACCGATGGCAGGCAAGGCAGGTGTCGTAGCCGCGTCCGTCGCCGTCTGCTGCTCGCTGCTTGCATCGTCTGCTTATGCCGCTGGCGACCCTCCCAATAATCCACCGCCCAAAAAAGAAGGCCGCGGCCGCGATTTCCGCGACAGCCGCTGGGGCGATGCGCGCGACCCGCGTTCGTTCGAATCCCGCGCCGAAGAACAGCGGCGTATCATGGAAGAGAACAGTAACAACGCCGAAATGAACCGCCGCATGGGCCGCATGACGCCCGACGAACGCCGCGACCTGCGCCGCCAGATCAACGAGGCCGGGCAGGAAGTGTATGCTCTGCCGCACAAACGTTAAACGCGTTGAAGGAAATTTAACCAGTTTCTGATGTTTTGCGTGTAATATTGATTGCTCGCAAGACATCACTTCGCCATGGGCGCAAGATTCGGAGCTGGAGGTTTCTTTGTCGCAAGACGGCCTACAATTTGAGGGCATCGTTAGCCGGGATGATGGCGTCTATCTGGACGCCCGCCTGGCCGCTCCCACTTTACTGGTCGCCATCGATCGCCTGTTCGCCTCGGGCCAGCTGCTGGCCGGATTGAACTACCCTATATTCTGTAAGGTGCTCTTTGGCGTGGGGCCTGATTTGCCGCCGCATCCGGAGATGCTGGCGCGGGTCGCCGACAAGATGCTGGCCTTCGATCCTCAACGCAAAGCGCTGTACCGTCCCGTCAAACTGGTGGACGATGTGGCCGAGTATTTCTTCGAGCCGCAGTTCCTGGATGCGGAAGAATTGTCGGACGGGACCCTGCTGCCGGAGCGTCCGGTGAGCCTGGATTTCGACGAATTCGTGGCCGATTTGTGGGGCAAGGGCATTCGTTTTGGCATCCAGGAGGCCTCGGTCAGGGCCGCAATGGCCGCTCCGCGTGGCGAACGAACAACAGCTGCGCGGCGTCTTGAACCGTCGCCGGCGGCCGACGCGATCGTGGTGGAAGTGTCGCGCGACCTCCATCGCAGCAACGCGCCGCGCGAACGGGCCGATGGCCGCGTCGACCTCACCAGCTTCCAGAATCGCTTCCCGCAAATTAAGAATGGCCAGCGCCTGCTGCAAAAACTGCCCGGCACACCGGGCGAGCTGGGACGCGAGATGTCCGGCGCGCCGATTCAGCCCAATCAGCCGGCGGACGTGAATTTCGGCTTCTTTGCCGGTCCCGGTACGGTCATCGTGCGCGAGCTGGATGGCGAATTCCTGGTGGCGAACCAGGACGGCTTCCTGAATGTCGATACCAAGAGCGGCCAGATCTCGGTCAGCGACAAGATCGTCAGCCGCGAAGGCGTCAGCGGCCGCACCACCGGCAACCTGGAATTGATGGGCGCCTTCGAAGAATTCGGCGACGTGCAGGAGCTACGCGACGTGAATGGCAGCGACATCACGGTGCATGGCGATGTATTCGGTAATATCAAATCCAGCGGCGGCGCCGTGGTCCTGGGCCGCAACCTGGTGGGCGGCAGCGTCGTCAACGCCAGGGGCACGGTGCGCATTGCGGGCGTGGCTTCAGGCGCGACCATTCAGTGCCTGGACGGCGAGGTGCACATCGATGGACGTGCTGAAAGCTGCGTCATTTCGGGCAAGAAGATCGTCGTGGAAGAAGCCTCCAACTGCGAGATATTCGGCGACGAAGTGGAAATGACGCTGGCCGTGGGCTGCGCCGTGTCCGGCCGCAAGATCGTCATCGAAAGCGCGGGGCCACGCAAGAACAGCGAGATGTTCGTCTACGTACAGGTGAAGGACGTCAGCGGCTACGATAAGGAACTGGCTGTGCTGGCCGAACAGGACACCAGTCTGGGTGCGGAACTGGCTAAACTGAAGGCGGAGCAGGAAGCGCTGAATGCTCAGCCGCAGGTGCGCAGCTATCTTGAGCTGGCGGACCGTCTGCGCAAGGGCGAGCTGCAACTGACGCCGACCCAGGTACCACAGCTGAAGAAACTGGCGGCCGCGGTGGCGCCTCAGGTCAAGCTGGTGGGCCAGCTGACGCAGGCGATCAAAGCGGCCGAAATACGGCTGGAACAGGCGGCCGTACGCCGCGGCGAGCTGGAAGCGCTGAAGCGCGATGCTGCTGCGCGCTCGTCCTGCACGGTAAAACTGGTCGACGGTGAAGTCCAGGTGCGCACCATTCCGCTCAGCGATGCGGCGGCGGCGGCCTACGATTTGCCCGCCAAAGATTACAAGGCCATGCTGCGCGGGCCGCGCGTGGACAGCGAAACCCTGTTCACCGGCGATACCGGCATGGTGAACTGGCATGGAGCCTCGGGTGGCGGGGCCTGATTGCGAGCGGGGGAGACAAGTGTCTGATGACGCCGTAGATACCGGTCAATTCGCCGGCGAGCTGCCTTCCGCACTCGTCAAGCGGGGCGACGGCGTCTATTTCAAAGCCGATGCGCCGGCCCCTCTATTGCAGGCCGCCGTGAATCAGGTCTTTTTGTCCAGCGCTTACTTCAGCGGCCTGGATTACGGCGTGTTCCTGCGCGCGCTGTACGATGCCGGTCCCGAACTCCCGGACGGCATCAAGGGCCAGCCGCTGCTGCGCTTTGCCGACGACATCCAGCCTTTCGAACCATCCCACCGCGACTACTACCGCGCCGTGCGCATCGTCAATGGCGAGGCCGAATACTATTTCGAGCCTGTGTACATCGAAGTGGAAGGCCAGGCGCAGCAGCAGGCGCAGCTCGACTTTGGCGAGTTTGTGGCGGATATGTGGGTCAAGGGCATCCGCTTCGGCATCGATGCGCCGGTGGTCAAGGAGGCCATCGCCAGCGGCAAGCCGGTGCGCATCGTGGTGGCGCGCAAGCTGCCGCCGACGCCGGGCCGCGATGCGCAGATTGTCGAAGTCTCGGAAGATATTCGCCGCTCCAACGCGCCGCGCATGCTGGCCAACGGGCGCTTCGATATGATCTCGTTCCAGAACCGCTTCCCGCAAGTGAAGGCCAATGTGCGCCTGCTGAAGAAGGAGCCGCGCACGGCGGGGCTGCGCGGCTACGAGCTGTCGGGCATCGTGCTGGAGCCGCCGGTCGCCCGCGATCTGGAAATGACGATGGTGGCAGGGACTGGCACGGTGGTTGAGCATATCGATGGCGAGGACTATCTGGTATCCGCCGTTGAGGGCTTCATCAACGTCGACAGCGCCAGCAAGCGCATATCGATCGGTCCCAAGATCGTCAGCCGCGAAGGCGTCAGCGTGCGCACCACGGGCAATCTGCAGCTGAAGGGCGAGTACGAGGAATTCGGCGACGTGCAGGAACAGCGCGTGGTCGAAGGCCTGAACATCACCGTGCACGGCGACGTGTTCGGCAATATCAGCTCGCGCGGCGGCACCATCGTCTTGAACCGCAACCTGATGGGCGGCACGGCGGTCAGCGCCAACGGCAGCATCCACGTGAAAGGCGTGGCCTCCGGCGCCACCATTCAGACCAAGAGCGGCGAAGTGGTGCTGAACAAGGCGCAGAACTGCGTCATCACGGGCACGCGCGTGGTCATTACGGTGGCGTCGAACTGCGAAATCATGGCGGACGAAGTGCTGATCCGCGTGGCGGAAGGCTGCGCCGTTGCGGCACGCAAGGTCGAGATCGAGAACGCGGGACCGCGCAAGCAGGCCGAGATGCTGGTGCACGTGCTGGTGCCCGACACGCACAAATACGACCAGAAGATTCAGGAGTGCGAACAGAAAGCTGTGCAGTATGCCGGCCAGGCTGAAAAGCGCCAGGCGGAAATCGACTCCATTACCGGTGCACCCGACGTGCGCAATTACCTGACGCTGGCCAGCAAGCTGCGCAAGCAGGAAGTGTCGCTGACGCCGGAGCAGCTGCCGCTGTTCCAGAAGATGGCGGTGCAGGTTGGTCCTTCGCTGCGCCAGGTCGGCAAGCTGTCGCTGGCGGTGAAGGAGGCGCAGGTACAGCAGAAGCAGTCCGAGGACCAGGCCGCGCAAGTGAAGCAGCAGAAGCTGAGCGTGATCGGCACCGCACGCTGCACCATTCGTCATGTGACCGGCGAGATGGTTGTGCGCAAAATGATCTTCAATCCGGACCTTGGCCCGGCCTATCACTACACGCCAAAAGAAGTGAAGGCCAAATTGCGCGCAACGGCTCCGTCAGGCGCGCCTTTGTTCAGCGGCTCCTTTGGGGATCTGGACTGGAGCGCGACGGCGGAAGATCTTAGCTGATCGCATTCAGCGCCGCGTAGCAGGGCATGGCGCCCAGCGGCAAGCGGTCGAACAAGTTGCCCTTGCCCTCACTGATCGCGCCATATTCGGCCAGCAGCTTGATCTTGCCGAGGTAATCACCCAGGGCCAGAACGCGTCCCATGCGGGACAGATGCACATCCCGCTTCATCGAACCCTGTTCGCGAATAGCCTGCACCAGCGTGGGCGGGAAGCGCCATTCTTCCGCGATGCCTGCCGAGATGTCACGGCCAAGACTCATGAGGCGGGTGCAGAACATGGTGCTGCCCAGCGAGCGCTTATCGCCCGCCACCTGGTCCATCAGCCGCAGCGCCGTTTGAAGGCCGGCGTTTTGCACCAGTCCAGTCAGGAAGGCTTCGAATGGATCGGCATTGAATTCCGGCGCCAGCATGCGGCAGGCAAGGGCAGAACGTTCCGACTGGTCCCAGATGCGCGGCGCCAGCGACTTGGTGTAGTAGCCGGAGTTCAGGTCGATGATGGGACGGAAGGCGACGGTTGTGATCAGTTGCCGCAAGCCTTCCTGTCCGATCACGATGACCGCGTGTTCCACGCTGCCGATCTGGCTCGTCATATCGCCCGACTGCCTGATCGCGCTATTGGCGAGGCGGATTACGGCCGACACCAGCACCAGATCGCTGGAAATCTTGCGGGCGATTTCAGCACCGGCGAAGTTCTCGCTGCGCAGGCTTTGCAGCAGTTGCGGAATCAGGCCGGGCATACGGCGCAGCATATCGGCAGCGGAGCGGCCGGATTGCGCGGCTGCGCCTAGAGCTTGCAATACTTTAGTTTCCGTTTCATTCAGATCAAGACGATCCGCCTGGCTCTGAACGAAAAGCCAGTTGTTGAATGCGGTGTTGACGAAGTCGCGCTGCTCGAAATCGGGGCCGCCATCAACGGCGGGCGGCAGTGGCGCGGCTGCAGCTGCGGGTACTGCAGGGGCGGAAGTCGCAGCTGGCGTAACGGGCGGCGGGGCGGCGGATGCCCGTGCAGGGCCTGAAGCGGGACGGACAAGCAAGCGCCTAAGCCACTCGTACATGAATGCGGTACTCCTTTGATAGTTTTAGTTTTCGGCAATTGTAGCCCAGAAGGCAATCCTTGAGGACGCTCAACGTGCTTGCTGTTGCTTAACGGTACGATGGCACAGCCACATGCTGCAAAGAAAGGATCATCATGCAACGGACAAAGCCAGAATGCGCGCCGGTTGTGGACACCGAGCTGCGCCAGTATCTGTCGTTTCGCCTGGGCGGCCTGGAATATGCGCTGGACTATAGCCGCGTGCGTGAGCTGCGGCCATTGAAATCGCTGGAGCGTGTGGCGTCCGGTGGCGAGATCGTGCAGGGCGTGGCGCTGGCGCATGGCGTCATCATGCCGATCGTGGACATGCGCATTGCGTTCGGTCCGCGTCTGCCGCAGCATGATCCACGTACCGACGTGATCATTCTCAAGCTGTCGACTTGCGTGATGGGGATGGTGACGGATGGCGTGAGCGACATCGTCACGCTGTCGCCATGGCAGATCCATCCCTTCCGAAGCGTCGGCAAGGACGTGGATTATCTGCTGGGGATTGGAGAATTGGGCGAGCGGCGCCTGATCGTGCTGGACATCGACAAGCTGATGGCGATCAAGAGCGCCAGTATCTGGAAAGTACCCGCGTAGGGCGGATCATCGATCCGCCGTGCATACCGTTACGCGGCCAATGCTTCCAGCTGTTCCTGCAACTCCAGCCACTCGCCCTCAAGTGCTTCCAGCTCCTTCGTGCAGTCGACCTGGTCGGCCAGCAGCGTCTTGAGCTTCGGTTTGTTCTCGGCCTCATAAATAGCGGGATCGGCCAGCGCCGCATCGATGTCCGCCTTCTGTGCGCTGCGCCTGGACATCTGCTCCTCGACCTTTTTGAGGCGATTCTCCAGCGGCTTGCGCTGGGCGGACATGCGCTGGCGCTGTTCCGCTTCCAGCCGTTTCTGTTCCTTGCGCTCGGCTGCCGACATCGGCGCAATTTCGTCCGCGCCGCCTGCCGCGCTGCCCGCTGCATTGTTCACCGACGCGCCGCCTGTATTGCCAGCGCCGCCGCCGGCTGGCGTCGCGCCTGGCGCCGGTTTGGCCAGCTTGGTCTGGAGCAGCCAGTCCTTGTAATCATCCAGGTCGCCATCGAACTCGCGCAAGCGTCCGTTCTCGACGATGATGAATTGTTCGGTCGTGGCACGCAGCAGGTGACGATCGTGGGATACAACCACCAGCGTGCCCTCGAACTGGGCCAGCGCATCGGTCAGCGCCTCGCGTGTTTCCAGGTCCAGATGGTTGGTCGGTTCGTCCAGCAGCAGCAGGTTAGGGCGCTGCCATACGATCAGGGCCAGTGCCAGACGGGCCTTTTCGCCGCCGGAGAATGGCGCGATCTTGCTGGTCACCATATCACCGGGGAAGTTGAAGCTGCCCAGGAAGTTGCGCAGCTCCTGCTCGCGCGTGGTCGGAGCCAGCTTCTGCAAATGCCACAGGGGCGATTCGTCGTGACGCAGCATCTCCACCTGGTGCTGGGCGAAGTAGCCGATGATCAAACCCTTGCCGGTGGTGGACTTGCCTTCCAGCGGCTGCAGGTCGCCCGCGATGGTCTTGATCAGGGTGGACTTGCCGGCGCCGTTCACGCCCAGCAGGCCGATACGCTGGCCGGTCTGCAGCGAGAAGTTGATGCCGCGGACAATCAGTTTGTCACCCTGATCGGTGTGATAGCCCGCGTTGACGTCTTCCATCACCAGCAGCGGATTCGGCGCCGAGACGGGATCGCGGAATTCAAACGAGAACTCGGCGGCTGCGCGCAGCGGCGCCAGTTCTTCCATCTTCGCCAGCTGCTTCATGCGGCTTTGCGCCTGACGCGCCTTGGTCGCCTTGGCCTTGAAGCGGTCGATGAAGGACTGCAGGTGCGCACGGGCGCGCTGCTGCTTTTCGATGGAAGCTTGCTGCAGCACCAGGTGCGCCGCGCGCTGGCGCTCGAAGGCAGAGTAGTTGCCGGAGTAGCGTTTCAGCTTGCGGTCGTCGATATGCACGACCACGTTTACGATCTCGTCGAGGAAATCGCGGTCGTGGGAAATGATGATCAGCGTGCCGGGATAGCGTTTCAGCCAGTCTTCCAGCCAGATGATGGCGTCCAGATCCAGGTGGTTGGTCGGTTCGTCCAGCAGCAGCAGGTCGGACGGCGACATCAGCGCCTGCGCCAGATTGAGGCGCATACGCCAGCCACCGGAGAACGAAGCCACCGGCTGCTGCATCTGCTCCAGCGTGAAGCCAAGGCCCAGCAGCAGCTGTTCGCCGCGCGACTGCACGGTGTAGGCGTCGGCATCGGCCAGCGCAGTGTGGACGTGGGCGATGGCGATACCGTTGTCGTGCGATTCCGGCAGCGCTTCGAGACGCACCAGCTCCGCCTGCAGTTCGCGCAGATGAACGTCGCCGTCGATGGCGTAATCCAGCGCGGCGCGCGGCAGGGGCGGCGTTTCCTGCGCGACGTAAGCCATGCGCCATTTGGCGGGGAAGTCGATACTGCCCTGATCCGGATGCAGCTCATCGCGCAGCATGGCGAACAGGCTGGATTTGCCGGCACCATTGGCGCCGATCAGGCCGATCTTGTCGCCCGGGTTCAGGGTCAGGTCAGCGCCTTCCAGCAGCGGCTTCAGGCCGCGCATCAGGCTTACGTTCGTAAATCGAATCATAGGTCTATTTGGAACCAACAGCGTGAAGCAGGTGGCTGCCACGGCTTGGCAGCCACCAGGGTTACGCTTCGGGTTTACAGTTTCAATTGGTCAGCGGTCAGCAGGAACACCATATCATCGCCCTGGCTGGTGGTCAGCCAGGTCAGGCCCAGATGCCCAAAAGCCGCTTCCGCGAATTCCTTCTCATTGCCGATTTCAACGATCAGCAGGCCATCTTCCGTCAGGCGCTCGGCGGCACCGGCAACAATCTTGCGCACCAGATCCATGCCATCCGTGCCGCCGTCGAGGGCGATCTGCGGCTCGTGCAGGTACTCCTGCGGCAGCTTCTTCATCGAACCCGAGTTCACGTAAGGCGGATTGGTGATGATCAGGTCATACTTCTTACCTGCCGGGACGTTGGCGTACAGGTCCGACTGAATCAGCGACACGCGGTCCTGCAGCTCATAAGTGTCCACATTGCGCTGCGCAACTTCCAGTGCGCCGGACGAAATGTCAACCGCATCAACGGCAGCATCAGGGAAGGCATCAGCCATCATGATCGCCAGGCAGCCGGAACCCGTGCACAATTCCAGAATATTCGACACGCCTTCAGGCTCATTCACCCACGGCGCGAAGTAATTCGGGATCAATTCGGCGATGTAGGAGCGCGGCACGATGGTGCGCTCGTCCACGTAGAAGTTATAGGTGCCCAGCCAGGCTTCGTTGGTGATGTAAGCAGCCGGCACGCGCTCGGTGGCGCGGCGCTCGATCACCGACAGCACTTGCTGCACTTCTTCCGGCTGCAGGCGCGCATCGAGGAAGGGGTCCAGCTTATCCAGCGGGAGCTTCAGGGTGTGCAGAATCAGGTATGCCGCTTCATCGAAGGCTTCGGCGCTGCCGTGGCCGAAGAACAGCTTGGCCGTGTTGAAACGGGTGACGGCGTGGCGCAGCAGATCGCGCGGCGTGGTGTACAGGGTAGCGTCCATTATTTTTCTCAGCGCAGGAGGTTTTCGAGGGTGCGGCGGTAGATGTTCTTCAGCGGATCGACAAAGCGCACTTCAACGTGTTCGTCGATCTTGTGGATGCTCGCATTCGGGGGGCCGAATTCTATCACCTGGGGGCAGATCTGGGCGATGAACCGGCCGTCCGACGTTCCGCCGGTGGTGGACAGTTCAGTGTCCACGCCGGTTTCTTCCTTGATCGCTTCGCAGATCGCCTTGCTCAGCGTGCCGCGAGGGGTCAGGAAGGGAAGGCCGCTCAGTACCCAGTCCAGATCATATTGGAGGCCGTGCTTGTCGAGGATCGCGTGCACGCGCTCGCGCAGGCTCTCGTGCGTGCTGGCGGTGGAGAAGCGGAAGTTGAAGTCGATATGCAGCTCGCCTGGAATCACATTGTTCGCGCCGGTGCCGGCCTGGATATTCGACATCTGCCACGAAGTCGGCAGATAGTATTCATTGCCATCGTCCCAGACTTCCGCCACCAGGTCGGCCAGCGCTGGCGCGGCGACGTGGATCGGATTCTTTGCCAGTTGCGGATAAGCGATATGGCCCTGCACGCCCTTGATGGTCAGCTTGCCGGACAGGCTGCCACGGCGGCCGTTCTTGATCATGTCGCCCAGAGTCTGCGAGGAGGTTGGTTCGCCGACGATGCAGTAGTCCAGCGTCTCGCCACGTTCCTTCAGCTGATTGCAGACGACCACGGTGCCATCAGTGGCGGGGCCTTCTTCGTCGCTGGTGATCAGGAAGGCGATCGAGCCTTTGTGGTTCGGGTTCTGCGCGATGAACTCTTCGCAGGCCACGACCATGGCGGCGATGGACGTCTTCATGTCCGCCGCGCCGCGTCCATACAGCTTGCCGTCGCGGACCACTGGCAGGAAAGGCTGCGAAGACCATTTCTCGACCGGGCCGGTGGGCACCACGTCCGTGTGTCCCGCAAAGACCAGCACCGGGCTTTCTGTGCCCTTGCGCGCCCACAGATTGGTGACTTCGCCGGATACGATGGTCTCGCACTTGAAGCCCAGCGGCTGCAGCAGGGAGATCAACTGGTCCTGGCAGCCCTTGTCCTCCGGCGTGACGGATTCACGCCCGATCAGTTTTTCAGTGAGCAGAAGAGTACGCGATTCCATGATGCTCACAGGCCGAAGATCTGGCGGTATTGCGCGTCGGAGAAGCCGACATGGCTGCCTTCTGTACGCTGCAGCACGGGGCGCTTGATCACGGACGGATTCTCCAGCATCAGCGCGATGGCGCTGTCGGCATCCACGATCTGCGCCTTGCGTTCATCCGACAGCGCGCGCCAGGTCGTGCCCTTCCTGTTCACCAGCGTTTCCCACTCCACCGACTTCAGCCAGTGCTTCACCTGCTCGGCCGTCAGCCCCTGCTTCTTGAAATCGTGGAAGTTGAAGTCCTGCTGCTGGTCCGCCAGCCAGGTGCGCGCCTTCTTGACGGTGTCGCAGTTGGGAATGCCGTAGAGAGTAATCATTGGGAAAATGTCATCAGATGCATGGCCGCCCTGCGGCCGAAGGACGACATTATATCCCGCCGTACCTTGTGACTTATATCGGCCGTCTGTGGAAAGCAGTGCAAGAGTTACAAAACCTATTTCTGAGGAAATAATTAACAATTTCCATAGGAGTGCACACTGACCCGCGCACGATTGAATTTACAGTTGACCTGAACGGATGGGCTAGGAATACTGAGTGTTCGATTCACTTAGTTATTGCAAGCCATGGCAACCGTCTCGCAAGTTACAAGCACCACCCTTTCTGGTCTCAATTACATCGACTCCCTGCTGGGCAATCTGCCGAACTGGAATTACCTCACTCCCGGCACCAACACGATTTACTACACCTTCTCGACCAGTGCCAATCTGGAATCGGGCAACTCGGCCATCCTGAGCAAGCCGGTCGCCTTCAGCGCGTCGCAGCAGGTGAATACCCGTACGGCCATGGCCTATGTGGCCAAGCTGACCGGCATCAATTTCGTCGAGACTGCCGATGCGACCAAGGCGCAGGTGCATTTCGCCGATGCGAATATCAGCGGCTCGAACACCACGGGTCAGGACAGTTCGCACTATGGCTATTCCTACACCAGCGGCAGTGTGGTGACAAAGTTCACGGCGTCGTCCTATGTTTATCTGGACAACGCGGAGTGGGCGGGCATGAACGCCAACCTCACGCCAGGCACGCAGGGTTACGAGACGCTGCTGCACGAAATCGGCCACATGCTGGGCCTGAAGCACTCGTTTGAAGGCTCGATCAAGCTGCCATCCGCCGTTGACAATACGGCGCACACGCTGATGTCCTACACCCACTCAGGTGGCGTGCATTCGACGTTCAGCGAGTACGACGTCGCGGCGCTGAAATGGCTGTACGGCGGTGATGGCCTGGCAGGTTCGCTGGGCGTGAACTCCACCACCGGTGCGCGCTATCTGGCGGGCACCAGCCTGGCCGATACGCTGACCGGCACCGCAGCCAACGACAAGCTGGAAGGCGGCGGCGGCAACGATACGCTCAGTGGTGGGGGGGGTATTGACACGGCCGTCTTCAACGGCGCGAGTTCCGCATATTCGATCGTGCACACCGGGACGAATACCTGGACCGTCAGCGGCGCTGAGGGTATCGATAAGTTGAGCAATATCGAGATCCTGCAGTTCACCGATCACAATGTGACATTGAGCACCACGGCGCTGGCCGCGACGGCCGCTGCGATCACGGTTGCTTCAACCGCCAATGTGGCCGGCACTGCCAGTGCATCGAGCGGTGCGCTGGACCAGATCGTGCACGACGACCATGTGCAGCTGATTGGCCATCATAGCCACTTCGTCGACCATCACGCCATTGCGTAAGTAATGTCAGGCGCGGCGCGCAAAGCGCTGCGCCAGTACGGCGCACACCATCAGCTGGATCTGATGGAACAGCATCAGCGGCAGGATGATCATGCCCAGCGATGCAGAAGAAGCAAACAGCACCTTGGCCATCGGCACGCCGCTGGCCAGGCTCTTTTTCGAGCCACAGAACACAATCGTGATTTCATCTTCGCGACTGAAGCCCATACGTTTGCTGATCCAGGCGGTCAGCGCCAGCGCAAGCGCCAACAGCACACAGCACACCACCAGCAGCGCAACCAGCGAAGACAAGGGCACTTTGTGCCACAGTCCTTCAGAAACGGCTTCACTGAAAGCCGTATAAACCACCAGCAGAATCGAGCCCTGGTCCACGTATTTCAGCAAAGGCTTGTTGCGGTCGACCCACTTGCCGATGATGGGGCGCAGCAGCTGTCCTGCAATGAAGGGCAGCAGCAGCTGGTAAACAATGGGCATCACCGTGTCCATCGCGCTGCGCCCAGCAACGGCGCCTTTCACCACCAGGGTTCCCACCAGCAGCGGCGTAACAAAAATGCCAAGGAAGCTTGATGCCGACGCGCTGCACACCGCAGCCGCCACATTCCCGCGCGCCATGGACGTGAAACCAATCGACGATTGCACCGTCGATGGCAGCATGCACAGGAAGAGGATGCCCATGTAAAGCTCAGGCGTCATCATCGGCTGGGCGACGGGCTTCAGAATCAGTCCCAGTAAAGGGAACATCACGAAGGTGCAGCACAACACCAGCAGGTGCAGACGCCAGTGCGTCAGCCCCGCGACGATCGCCTCGCGCGGCAACTTCGCGCCGTGCAAAAAGAACAAGGCGCCGATGGCGAAAGCAGTGAACTGGCTGAAGCCCACCGCCACATCGCCCGTGCAAGGCAAGATTGTGGCAATGGCAACGGTGATCAGAAGCGCCAGGGTGAAGCCGTCTGGCAGAAGACGTTTGAGGAGCGGGGGAATAGCAGACATTCCCCCATTTTATCAGTGCCTCAATTCTCGCGCCGACGGCTGCGCTGAGTCGCAAGGCCAAGCAAGCCAGTGGCCAGCAGTGCTACGCTACTTGGCTCGGGAATCGAGGCGATCTCCGCATTCATATCACCCCTCCATGCTTCAAACGCGATGGTTGTGGAATTACCCGTGGTGAGGTCGACCTGATTGACGGACCAGTCTAATCCGTAAGTGGCATGAAACAGTGGATTCTGCGCCCAAATTGCAGCCGCCAAGTCCGCGTCGATGGCCGTACCTGAGGCGATTCCGCTACCAAGGAATTGAAAACCGTAATTCACGGTGAAACTGTTTTCCAATGAAGTCGTGTCGTCGCTAACTTCCTCGTACTTCCCATCGACAAATGTGAAAGTTGAATCAAAGGTGCCATCGTCATGAATATGCAGCGCAACCATTAAAGAACCATGAGCCGGAGAGCCGTCGTTGAAGCGCGACAGGTAGGCGGCATCATAGGGAGAAGTGACGCCAGACAAATCAGCGTCGAAACTGCAAAATGATGTATGGCCACCGGCTACTTTTTTGCACGAGGTAGGGGAGGATTTTTGCAAATTCGAGCTAAGCGTTCCGCTGAAAGGAATTCCAGGTTGCCCGTCCGGGATATAACCGTTATCCATAGACACATGCCAGGAGGATGGAATATTGACGTTGGCAATGATGCCAGCCTTGGCGTGAAGCGAAAGCGACAGCAGCAGCGGTAAAAGCAAGAACTTAAACTTCATGTATTTTCCTCCCTGAGAAATCAAAATGGACAAAATAGCAAATTTTGTTCCAGATCAATATTTTTCTCAGGAAATCAAATACTTACTTTTATTTCTTTTCATTCTTACATGTTCCATGTAAGAATTTTCGACACTTGGCCTAGCGGCTCTTGAGAATTGAGCCGAGGACTCCGCGGATGATTTCGCGGCCGACTTGGGAGCCGATGCTGCGGGCTGCGGATTTGACCATGGCCTGCACGGCGGTGTCGCGTTTGCCGGTTTTGCCGAAAATGCCACCGAGGACGTCGCCGAAGATGGAGCCGCCGCTGTCGGCCGGGGCGTTGCCGCTTGGCGCTTGCGCAGGCGCAGGCGCGGGTTCGTCCGCGCGGCGGGCCGTGGTTGCGGTGCGGTTGGTCAGTTTTTCGTAGGCTGATTCGCGGTCGACGGTTTTTTCGTAGATGCCGGCGACAACGGACTTGCCTATAGCGGCCTTACGCTCGTCCGGCGTGATCGGCCCAATCTGAGAAGCTGGCGGCAGGATGAAGGCGCGTTCGACCATACGCGGCGTGCCTTTCTCATCGAGGAAGGACACCAGAGCCTCGCCGACGCCTAGCTCGCCGATCACCTGGCCGATATCCAGCTTGGGATTGGGCCGGAAGGTTTCGGCCGCGGCCTTCACGGCTTTCTGATCGCGCGGCGTGTAGGCGCGCAGGGCATGCTGGACGCGGTTGCCAAGCTGGCCGAGCACCGTGTCCGGAATATCCAGCGGATTCTGGGTGATGAAGAACACGCCGACGCCTTTGGAGCGGATCAGTCGCACCACCTGTTCGATCTTTTGCAGCAGGGCCTTGGGCGCTTCGGCGAACAGCAGGTGGGCTTCGTCGAAGAAGAACACCAGCTTGGGCTTATCGAGATCGCCCACTTCGGGCAGGTTCTCGAACAGCTCGGACAGCATCCAGAGCAGAAACACCGCATAGATACGGGGTGCGTTCATCAGCTTATCCGCCGCGAGGATGTTGACCACGCCTTTACCTTGCGCGTCCGTTTGCAGCAGGTCGTCGATATTCAGCATCGGCTCGCCGAAGAACTTGTCGCCGCCTTGTTCCTCAATGGCCAACAGTCCGCGCTGAATGGCGCCGATGGACGCCGCCGAAACGTTGCCGTAGCTGGTCTTGTAATCGGCCGCATTGTCGCCGACGTGCTGCAGCATGGCGCGCAGGTCTTTGGTGTCAAGCAGGAGTAAGCCATTGTCGTCGGCGATCTTGAAGACCAGTTGCAGCACGCCTTCCTGGGTGTCGTTCAGGTTCAGCATGCGCGCCAGCAGCAGGGGGCCGAGATCGGAAATCGTCGCGCGCACCGGGTGGCCCTGTTCGCCGAAGACGTCCCAGAACGTGGTCGGGCAGGCGGACCATTGCGGCGCCTGCTCCTCCAGCGCTTCCAGGCGCTTATTCATTTTCTCGGATGCTGCACCGGGTTTCGCGAGGCCGGACAAGTCACCCTTCACATCCGCCATAAACACCGGCACGCCGATGTTCGACAGCGATTGCGCAATCACCTGCAGCGTAACGGTCTTGCCGGTGCCGGTAGCGCCGGTGATGCAGCCATGGCGATTCACCAGATTGGACAGCAGTTCAAGCGTCACCGCAGGCTTGGCGGCAGTGTCCTTCGCAATCGGCAGGGCAGTCGACATGATGGCATTCCATAGATGTGGCTGGAATGCCAATCATACATCACAGAAACCTTGGGGTCAGATCCGACATTCGGACATGAGCTCGTGTCCGAATGTCGGATCTGACCCCAGGGTGTTAGGTGTTGAGGGTGAACTCGGTGAAGGAGGTTTCGGAGGCGGTGGAGGGCGCTTGCTCGTCGTCGGCGGGTTTTGCTTCGAGGCCGTGGTTGAGCAGCCAGAGCAGGTTGGTCGCGGAGTCGGCGTTCGCGAGCGCTTCTTCCTGCGTGACCAGGCCTTCCTGCACCAGGCCATACAGCGCCTGCTCGAAGGACTGCGAGCCGGGCGACAGGGACTTTTCCAGCGCTTCCTTGATCTGCGAGATTTCGCCTTTTTCGATCAGGTCGGAGATATAGCGCGTGTTGACCATCACTTCAACCGCCGGTGTGCGCGTGCCGCCTGCCGCAGAACGGCACAGGCGCTGCGAGACGATCGCTTTCACGGTCGAGGACAAGTCCTGCAGCAGCGCCGGGCGGTTCTCGATCGGGTAGAAGGAGATAATCCGGTTCAGCGCGTTGTACGAGTTATTCGCGTGCAGCGTCGCCAGCACCAGGTGGCCCGACTGCGCGTAAGCGAGGGCTGCGGCCATGGTTTCCTTGTCGCGGATCTCGCCGATCAGAATGCAGTCCGGCGCCTGGCGCATGGAGTTGCGCAGCGCGGTGTAGAAGTCCTTGGCGTCGGAACCGATTTCGCGCTGGTTCACGATCGACTTCTTGTTCTTGAACAGATATTCGATCGGGTCTTCCAGCGTCAGGATGTGGCCCGAACGCAGATCGTTGCGGTGATCCAGCATGGCCGCAATGGTGGTGGACTTGCCGGAGCCGGTCGCGCCCACCAGCAGCACCAGGCCGCGCTTTTCCATGATCAATTCCGCCAGCACTGGTGGCAGTCCCAGTTCGCCCAGCGGCGGAATATTCGCCGGCACGAAACGGAACACGGCGGAGATGGTGCCGCGCTGGCGGAAGGCGGAGAGACGGAAGCGGCCCAGGTTCGGCACGCCGATACCCATGTTCAGCTCATTCGTTTCCTCCAGTTCGGCCAGTTGCTCGGGGGAGCAGACTTCGGCCAGCAGGGCTTGCAGATTGTCCGGCTCAAGCTTTTGCTGATTGATCGGAATCAGCAGCCCGTTGATCTTGAGGTGGACGGGAGAACCCACGGCGAAGAACATATCCGATGCGTTCTTTTCCTTCATCAGCTGGAACAGGCGGTCCATTGCCATGGTTTGGGTGTCTCCTTTTTTAGAACCCTTAAAGTCTGGTGCCTGCCACAGCGTGGCAGGCACTTGCCTGGCTTTGCGGTTTTATACGCCGCGCAGCAGTTCGTTGATGCCGGTCTTGGCGCGGGTCTGTGCGTCCACGCGCTTCACGATCACGGCGCAATACAGGCTGTACTTGCCGTCGGCCGACGGCAGCGAGCCCGATACAACCACGGAACCGGATGGCACGCGGCCGTAAGTCACTTCGCCAGTGGTGCGGTCGTAAATCTTGGTCGACTGGCCGATGTACACGCCCATCGAGATCACCGAGTTCTCTTCCACGATCACGCCTTCCACGATTTCGGAACGCGCGCCGATGAAGCAGTTGTCTTCGATGATGGTCGGATTGGCTTGCATCGGTTCCAGCACGCCGCCGATGCCCACGCCGCCGGACAGGTGCACGTTCTTGCCGATCTGTGCGCAGGAACCCACAGTGGCCCAGGTGTCGACCATCGCGCCTTCATCAACGTAGGCGCCGATGTTCACGTAGGACGGCATCAGCACCACGTTCTTGCCGATGAAGGAACCGCGGCGTGCAACGGCCGGCGGCACCACGCGGAAGCCGCCCTTGGCGAAATCTTCAGGCGTGTAGTTGGCGAACTTGGTCGGCACTTTGTCGTAGAACTGCATGGTGCCGTCGGACGGCATGGCCACGTTGTTCTCCAGACGGAAAGACAGCAGCACGGCTTTCTTGATCCACTGGTTGACGATCCAGGCGCCATTCTCTTTCTGCGCCACGCGCAGGGAACCGGCGTCCAGGCCAGCCAGCACGTGGCTGACGGCGTCGCGGATTTCGGCGGAAGCGTTGGACGGATTCAGTTCGGCGCGGTTGTCCCACGCGGATTCGATAATTTGCTGGATGCTCATGGTGGTCTTTACTTATTCAGGTTTTTGCAAAATTGGACGATGCGGCGCGCCGCTTCCAGCCCTTCCGAGGCCTCGGCAACCAGCGCCATGCGGATGCGGTTGCGGCCAGGGTTGATGCCGTGGGCGTCGCGCGCCAGGAATGAACCCGGCAGGACGGTCACATTATATTCGGCGTGCAGGCGCTGGGCGAATTCCGTATCGGACAAGCCGGTGCGGCTCACGTCAGCCCACAGGTAGAAGCCCGCGTCGGGCAGCGCCACGTCCATCACTTCCTGCAGCAGGGGTGTGATGGCGGCGAACTTGGCGCGGTATTCGGCACGGTTGGCTTCGACGTGGGTTTCGTCGTTCCAGGCCGCCACCGACGCAGCCTGCACGACAGGGCTCATGGCGCTGCCGTGGTAGGTGCGGTACAACAGGAATTTTTTGAGAACGTCCGCATCGCCCGCCACGAAGCCGGAGCGCATGCCCGGCACGTTGGAGCGCTTGGACAGGCTGGAAAACACGACCAGGCGCGCATAAGGCTTGCCGGCAGTGTTGAGGCCCAGCTTGTGCGCGGCTTCCATGGCGCCCAGCGGCGGCTCGTCGCCGTGGTAGATCTCGGAATAGCACTCGTCGGCCGCGATAATGAAGCCGTGGCGTTCGGACAGGGCGAACAGATTCTCCCAGTCGGTCAGCGTCAGCACGGCGCCGGCAGGATTGCCGGGCGAGCAGAGGTAGAGCAGGCGCACGCGCTTCCACACTTCTTCCGGCACGCTGTCGTAATCGCAGGCGAAATTGCGTGACGGGTCGGAGTTGACGAAGTAGGGCTCAGCGCCCGCCAGATAGGCCGCGCCTTCATAAATCTGGTAGAACGGATTCGGGCTCATGACCAGTTGGCCCGAGTCCGGCGTGATCACGGTTTGCGCCAGTGCGAACAGGGCCTCGCGCGAACCGTTCACCGGCAGCACTTGCGTGGCCGGATCAAGCGCAGGGAGGCCGTAACGGCGCTCCAGCCAACCGGCAATCGCCTTGCGCAGCGCTTCCGAACCAATGGTGGTCGGATAGTTCGCCAGGCCGCCGATATGCTCGATCAAGGCTTGCTGAATGAAGGGCGGCGTCGGATGTTTCGGTTCACCCATGCCAAGGCTGATGGCCGGGTAGTCCTGGTTTGGCGTCACGGACGCAAACAGTTGGCGCAGCTTTTCAAACGGATAGGGTTGCAGCTTGTCGAGGTGAGGGTTCACGGCAGGTCGTCATGTTGCGGGAATCGGAACCACCCATTATAGCCTCAGAGTGAGGCCACAGTGGGCGTTGCTGCAATAATGACAAGGCGCTATTATCGTCTTCACCCCCTTGAGGAGGATCTATGCCGGCCGTGCTTACCGATCCCGATGTGCTCCTGCGCGACGCTGCCGTGACACGCCGCGTGGGCCAGCAGCGCCTGGTCGCGGGCCTGGTGCAGGGCGCGCTGTTGTATTTCCTCTATCATTCGCTGCGCAACAAGGGCTGGCCCGCCAGCGCGCCGATGCTGTTTTATCCGCTGGTGCTGCTGTCGCTGATTGTTCCCATCCTGCTGATTTCCGCGCTGGGCCATCTGACGCGGCGCCAGCTGATTGCGTGGCTGCTGGCCGCCGGCGCCGTAATCGTCGTATTCGGCGTGAACGACGCGTGGCGCCTGGCCGCAGCGGCGCCGCCGGATGCGCCGCGCCAGTCTTCCTTTTTCGTGCTGATCTTCAGCGTGGGGTTTTTCTACATCGCTCACAGCATGGTGCTGGCTGGCGCGCAGGACGGCCGCCGCATCGCACGCTACACCACCTATTTTGAAAGCGCATGGAAGTTGTTTATACAGCTTTCGTTTTCGGGATTTTTCGTGCTCGCATTCTGGGGCGTGCTGTGGCTGGGCGCCATCATGTTCCAGTTGCTGGAGCTGAAATTCCTGCGCCAGTTGCTGGAGGAACCGTGGTTTTCCGTGCCCGCGACCTGTTTTGCCTTTTCCTGCGCTATGCACGTGACGGATGTGCGTCCCGCCATCGTGCGCGGCATCCGCACGCTGCTGCTGGTGTTGATGGCCTGGATTCTGCCGGTGGCGTCGCTGCTGTCGCTGGGCTTCCTCGCCAGCCTGCCGTTCACGGGACTGGAAGTGCTGTGGAAAACGCGCCACGCAACGGCGGTGCTGCTGTCCACTAGCGCGATGCTGGTGGTGCTGGTGAATGCGGCCTTCCAGACCGGGGACGGCTTGCCGGGCGTGGCGCGCACGGTGCGTATGTCCGCGCGCGTATCCTGCGTGCTGCTGTTGCCGCTGACGGCCCTCGGTATTCATGCGCTCGGCCTGCGCGTGGCGGACTACGGCTGGACGCCCGACCGCGTGATCGCCGCATCCTGCCTGCTGGTGGCAGTCTGTTATGCGGTGGGCTACGCCTGGGCGGCGCTGCGCAAGGGCGCCTGGTTACAGCCGGTGCGCGAGGTGAATATCTGTGCGGCCTTGCTGGTGCTGGCCGTGTTGCTTGGCCTGTTCACGCCGATTGCCGATCCGGCGCGCATTTCCGTGTCCAGCCAGTTGACGCGGCTGGAGCAGGGCAGGACTCCGCTCGATCAGTTCGACTTCGCTTTCCTGCGCTTCCAGGGCGAGCGCTATGGACAGGCAGCCCTGCACAAGCTGGCTTCCAGCACCGACAGCGCCTTGCGGGCGAAAGCGGAGCAGGCCATGAGCTTGCGTTTCACCGGCGATCTGCGTTCGACGCCGGGGCTGGATATCGCCGCCAACATCCGCGTATGGCCGAAAGACGCCCATTTGCCCGAGGGCTTTCCGCTGCGCGACTGGAATCTGAACCGCGCCGGTCCGCGCCTGCCGTTATGTCTGACCAAGCCGGATCGCATCTGCGATGCCTTCATGGTCGATATCGACGGCGATGGCCGTACCGAAGTGCTGCTGGTTGGGGAAGAGAGTTTCATCGGCGCCGTGCTGCTGGCCGAAAGTGAGGATCATCGCTGGGATGTGCTGGCGCGCGTGCCTTACGATGTGGCAGGCTGCGAGCCATTGCTGGCGAAGCTGAAGGCAGGGGAGTATTCGCTGGTGCCGCCGCGCATGCGCGAGATCGAGGTCGGCGGCCAGCGGGTGGCGCTGCAACGGGAATCGTCCATCCCGTTGCAGCCGGGTGCTTGTGCGGGACTCAGCGCCGCTACTTCGCCTTGACCAGGCGCACGTGTTTGTCCAGTTCCACGAAGGACGGGCGCTCGGTCGCGGATATCACCTTGCGGCCAAATTCCACGGCCAGAGCGGGCGAGTAGCCGTTCAGGCTTGCCAGCAGCGTCACCTTCACGCACTGGTACATCTTCACTGTTTCGTGATGCTTGCGTTTCAGCAGGCTGGCCAGCGGACCAACGAAGCCATACGCAATCAGGATGCCGAGGAAGGTGCCCACCAGCGCGCTGGCGATCAGAATGCCCAGTTCCGCCGGCGGCAGGCCCACGGAGCCCATGGTGTGCACTACACCGACCACCGCGGCCACGATGCCGAAAGCCGGCATCGCCTCGGCCATCTGCTGAATCGTATGAATCGGGATCTCGGCATCCTCGTTGTGCGTTTCGATCTCGTTGTCCATCAGGTTCTCGATCTGGAAGGCGTCCATATTCCCGGACACCATCAGGCGCAGGTAATCGGTCATGAACTCCAGCAGGTGATGGTCGTGCAGGATGCGCGGATACTTGGTGAAGATCGGACTCTGATGCGGTTCGTCGACGTCGCCCTCGATGGTCATCAGGCCTTCCTTGCGCACCTTGGACAGCAGCTCGAACATCAGCGACATCAGCTCCATGTACAGCGACTTGGTGTGGCGCGAAGTCTGGAACAGGCCAGGGATAGCGGCCAGCGTTGCGGCGATAGCCTTCTTGTCGTTGGCGACAAAGAAAGCTCCGGTGGCAGCGCCGCCGATGATCAGCAGCTCGGTAGGCTGAAACAGCGCGGCCAGATGGCCACCTTGCAGCGCATAGCCGCCCAGTACGGAAGCAACCACCACGATATATCCGACAATGACGAACACGGGGACTCTCCTAAAATGATGCCACTTGGCAACATTTTAACCCGGTTTTTCATTTCTCCTAAGAAATTTGCTCAAGAAGTGTGCACATGCGCCGCCAGTGCGAACCTTTCCAGAACACGCCGTGGCAGCAGTCGCAGGTCAGGAACTCGTCTTGTGTCGCCCGCACGGATGGCGGCAGCTTGTCCCATGCCGCAACCTTATCGATTGCGCGCAGCGGCTGATTGCAGCTCAGGCACAGGGTGAATGGCCTGGCGCTGGCGGCCAGGTCAAGGCGCTGGAACAGCTCCGCCAGCTGGGGCGCGGGCTTCAGCGCCCGCACATAGCAGCCGTGCGTCACGCCTGAGCGCTTCAGCAAGTCGCGGTCGCGGGTGAGCGCGACGCGGTGCTCGTTCTTGGACAGCGCCTCAACCTCGCTGTCGTCAATGGCATTGTCGTAAAGCGTATCGAAGCCTGCCATGCGCAGCAGGCGCGCCAGGCCGCCGAGGTGGGCATCCGCCACGAAGCGCAGTTCGCGCATGGGTTGCTCGCGCACGCGCAGCAGCGGCTTGATGTCGAAGGTTTCGAATTTGGGATAGACGGCTACACGGTCGCCGTCCTGCAGGATTTGGTGAAAGTCGGTCGATATGCCATTCACCAGTATCAGTTCCACTTCCGTATGCGGTACGCCCAGTGCTTCGATCATGTGCTTGGTGGTGGCGGCGCGCGCGCACTCGCAACTGAATTCCACCTTGCGCCGCTGGCGGGGCAGGAAATCGTTGAGTTCCTCGTAAAAGCGGAAGGTGGCCATGACCATGCGGATTATTTTACGCGGCCTGTCGATCCGTGGGCCGTCCGTTCGTCGTAGAGTTACCATCACCCCACTTTTGACGGAGGAAACCATGCAGAAAATCACGCCATGCCTTTGGTTCGACAACCAGGCCGAGGAAGCCGCGAAGTTCTACACGAGCATCTTCAAGGACAGCAAGACCACCCGCACCAGCTACTACGGTGAGGCAGGCCACGAGCAGCACGGCCAGAAAGCGGGCACCGTGCTGGTCGTCGAAATCGACATCAAGGGCCAGCCCATCACCTTGCTGAATGGCGGCCCGGTCTTCAAGTTCAATGAAGCCGTATCGCTGCAAGTGCCATGCGATTCGCAGGAGGAGATCGACTACTACTGGGACAAGCTGGCCGAAGGCGGCGCCCACAGCGAGTGCGGCTGGTTGAAGGACAAATACGGCCTGTCCTGGCAAGTCTTCCCGGCCGCGATCATGGACATGCTGAGCGACTCCAACCGCGCCAAATCCCAGGCCGCCATGGCAGCGATGATGAAGATGAAGAAAATGGACCTCGCCGCGCTGCGCAAGGCCTACAACGAAGCCTAGGCCAGCAGCTCTTTCAGAAATTCGCTGAATAGTTTCACCTTAGTGGAGGTGGCGCGACCGCCGGGATAGACGGCGTGCACCTCCACTGGCTCCGGCGCAAAGGCCGGCATTACCGCCAGCAGCCTTCCGGATGCCAGCTCGTCTGCGCAAAACAGCCTTGCCACGCGGGCGATGCCCAGACCAGCAGTGGCGGCAGCAACTGCACCGTCGGCAGAGTCGAACAGGTAGCGCGGCGCGATGCGCGCATGGTGGCTTTCGCCTTGCCGCGTAAAGGTCCAGGGCCAGATTTGCGGCGACACTGGGCCAATGATGATGTCATGCTTTGCCAGCGCGTCAGGCGACTCGGGCATGCCGCGCGCGGCGAAGTAGTCGGACGATGCGATCAGAATTCTCGGTAGCTCCGCCAGCTTGCGTGCCACGAATCCCGAATCCTTCAACTTTCCAAAGCGGATCGCCACGTCAATCCGGTCTGCGACCAGATTTTGCAGGCTGTCCGACGTCATGAATTCCATCTTCAGGCGGGGATGGCTAAGGGCGAATTTGCGCAGTTGCGGAATCAGAACGCGCTGACACACGATGGACGGCGCCGCTACGCGCAGGATGCCTTCGACGCTGTCCATATTCCGCGCCAGTTCATCCGCCCGCTCCAGATCGGCGAGGATCTGGCCCGCATGCTGCAGGAATGATTCGCCTGCGTCGGTGGGTACCACCTTGCGCGTACTGCGCAACAAAAGCCGAACGCCGAGGCGCTCCTCCAGCTCGGAGATGATGCGTGATACAGAAGGCTGCGACAGGCCAAGCTCGCGCGCAGCTGCGGAAAAGCTGCCGGTCGTGGCGGCGCGAACGAAGACGGTCAGCTCCTGGAAGCGATCATTCATTTGAATTACAAATAAGTCTAATTCGGACGGAGGGCATGGTAACACGCCGTTTCCTAGCCTAGACTTGTGTCAGGACAAGCGGCACCCCGCCGCAAGCAAGATATTTGAAAGATGAATATGAACGCCTATCCAGCCCCAACTACTGCCATCGTTCTGGTCGACGTGCTGAACGATTTCCTTGCCGACGAAGGCAAGCTGCACGGCATGATCGCGCCAATGGTCGAACAGACAAAATTGATCGAGAAACTCCAGCATCTGCTGCGAGGCGCCCGCGCCGCCGGCGTCAAAATCTTCTACTCGCCGCACGGCGTCGATGAACACAGCTTCGACGACGTGCACCATGTCCATCCGCGTTTCCAGTTCGGCCTGGAAAAGCAAGTCTTCTGGAAGGGCAGCTGGGGCGCCGATTTCTACGAACCCCTGAAGCCACAAGAGGGCGACGTCATCATCAGCCAGCACCGCATGTTCGACTCCTTCGTCGGAACCGACCTTGAGCAGCAGCTGCGGGCCAATGGCATAGAGCGTGTGGTGCTTGCCGGCCTGACCTCGCACACCTGCGTGGAAGGCACCGGCCGTCACGCACTGGAAGCGGGCTTCCATGTGACCTTCCTGTCCGACGGCGTCGCGGAATTCACCGAAGCCGCGCAACGCGCAGCACTGGATATTTCGTATCCAACCTTTGGCCACGCCACCATCACTATCGACGAATTCCTGGGCTCCGTAAAATGAAAAAGATCGCAATTGTCTATCACAGCGGCTACGGACACACCGCGCGCCAAGCTGAGGCAGTGGGGCTCGGCGTCGAACAAGTCAGCGGCGTGGATGCGAAACTCTACCCGGTCGAAGCGCTCGACGACGCAGCCTGGCAGGAATTGGCCGATGCCGATGCCATGATCTTCGGCGCGCCGACCTACATGGGCAGCGTGTCCGCGCCATTCAAGGGTTTCATGGATGCGAGTGCCAAGGCGTGGTTTGGCCAGGCCTGGAAGAACAAGGTGGCTGGCGGCTTCACCACATCGGCGTCGCAGTCGGGCGACAAGCTTAATTCGCTGCTGCAGATGATGGTGTTCGCCAACCAGCACGCCATGATCTGGGTTGGACTGGATCTCCCGCCGGGGAATAACAACAGTAATGGTTCCGTGAATGATCTGAATCGGCTGGGCAGCTTCTCCGGTGCGATGGCGCAAGCCAACGCCGATCAGGGTGCGGAAGGCATGCTGGAGTCCGACCTGCAAACGGCAGCGCGCCTGGGCCGCCGCATTGCCGAAATCAGCGTGAGCTTTGCATCATGACTGCCTTCGTCATTGCGGAATTCAATGTGAAGGACACGACGGCGCTCAGCGAATATGTGTCCGCTGTGGGTCTGATGATTGCTCGGCATGGCGGTGAAGTCATCGCGCGCGGGCCGCTGCAAGGTCTGGATGCGCACGACATCAGATATCAGCGTGCGGTAATCCTCGCATTTCCAAGCCAGGATGCCGCACTGGCCTGGTACCGCTCGCCGGACTACATCCAGCTGCGCGCAACACGCGACCTCGCCATGAGCGCAGAATTCAAGTTGCTCGGCTAAGGAGGCACTCATGCCTCCTGCCTACGGCACGCTGGAAATCATGCGCGCCGTGAGCGCCTGGATGCAGTACGCACCCCGGTAGCGTGCACACCGAGGGCAAATGCCGCAAACACTGCACCCAGCGCGCACACGGCATTCCAGCCTGCGAACTCCCAGGCGAGGCTCGCGGCTGCCGATCCAGCAGCGGCGCCGAGGAAGGTGCCGCTCATGAACGTCGCGTTCAGGCGGTTGCGTGCCTCGGGGCTGAGTGCCTGGATCACGTGCTGGTTCGAGACTTGCGAGCCTTGCACGCCGAAGTCGAGCAGCACTACGCCCGCGACCAGTCCCGCCACCGAGCCCCAGACGCCAAAGACCAGCCAGGACAGCGTGACCGTCGCGCCGGCCAGTCCGATCACAAAATGCGGCCCGCGCCGGTCGGCGATCTTGCCGGCAAAAGGCGCAAACAGCACGCCGACGGCGCCAATGATGCCGAACATGCCGGCAACGTCCGCGCCGAGATGATAGTTGGCGTCGAGATGCAGGGCCAGCGTGGTCCACAAGCAGCTGAAGGAAGCGAACACGCATGCCTGGATCATGGTGGCGCGCCGTAGTTGCGGCACCTCGCGCCACAGCGTGGCCAGTGAAAGAAGCAGCTCGCCGTAGCTTGCGCGGGTTTTCGGCGGGCTTTTCGGCAAGACGCAAGCCAGCACCGTGCCAACCAGGATCGCCAGCATCAATCCCAGCCAGAACATGGCGCGCCAGCCGAAATGCACGGCGACTACGCCGGCAAAAGCACGTCCCAGCAGAATGCCGCACAGCAGACCGCTCATCACAATGCCGATCGTGGCGCCGCGACGATGGGGCGCGGACAGCTCGGCCGCAAACGGCAGGATCTGCTGCACCACGCTGGACGTCAGGCCGACAAATACGGATGCAATCACCACCGACCACGCGTCCGGCGCCAGCGCCACCGCCGCCAGCGACAGCGCCAGCACTGCGAACTGAATCACGATCAGGCGCCTCCGCTCAAAGCGGTCGCCCAGCGGCACGACCAGCAGCAGGCCCAGGGCGTAGCCAAGCTGGGTCGCCGTTGGCACAAAGCCGACGAGGGAGCGATGGTCGGGGAAGCTGTCGCCCATGATGCCGAGCATGGGCTGGTTGTAATAGATATTGCCGACCGAGAGGCCACACGCAATGGCCATGATGATCGTCAGTCCGGGGCTGATCGATGGTGTCGAGTTTTTGTTCACGTGCGTTTCCTTGCAATTCAACGCTGAACTATAGGAGCCGTGTGTGTTGCAGTCTAGTGCTCGATTTTCAACGATCCGTTGCGTAAAATCGAACGCATGAGACATCTTCAGATTTACCGCTTCATCGCGGAAGTGGCGCGCATCGGGTCCATACGTCAGGCGGCCGACCATCTGCACATCACGCCATCGGCGCTGACGCGCAGAATTCAGGACTTCGAAGAGGAGTTGGGAACGCCGGTTTTTGAGCGCCTGCCGCAAGGCATGCGCCTGAATGAGGCAGGGGATCTGTTGCTGCACCATATCCAGAATCAGAATGCGGATTTCGAACGGCTGCGCACCCAGCTTTCGGATCTGGCGGGTATCCGCCGCGGCCACGTTACGGTGGCTGCCGCTCAATCCTTCATCGACGGCATCTTGCCGGATGAGATAGCGGCCTACCGCAAGCATTACCCGCACGTGTCGTTCACTGTGGAGATCCGCGACAACTTCCTGGGCATCGGCTCTCTGACCAACTACGAAGCCGACCTCGCGCTGCTGATCGATCCGCCGCCATCAGCGGATATGCAGGAAATGCTGGTCAAAAAACAGCCGCTGTGTGCCGTGATGAGCAAATCCCATCCCCTGGCGCACAAGGAAACGGTCCGCCTGAGGGATTGCTTCAAACATCCGATTGCCATGCCCAGCCAGGCCCTCGCGGTGCGTGCGCTACTGGACGAGTGGATCTACCGGCACCAGATCCAGCCTGAGGTAGCAGTGGAATCCGGCTCGATTGAATTCCTGCGCAACTTCGTTCTGCGCGAGTCTGCCATCACTTTCGTGGCGCTGAGTGGCGTGCCGCTTGGCGACAAGCGGATTTGCGCGCGGCCGATCAGCACACAGGACATCGATCACATCAAAGTCGTTCTTGGAAAGCTGAAGGGGCGGACGCTGTCCATCGCAGCCGAGAAATTTGCCGAACAGCTCAGCAGCCATTTGCCCGATTAAGGGCGCAGCGGGCAGTCCGCCATGCCGACATCGAGCCTTCGCACAAGTTCACCGCGCAGCTCCTGCAGGCCGGCGATGCGGCGGTCGATTTCATCCAGCTTGGCGGACAGCGCGGCACGCAGCGTTTCCGCCGATGCATCTGGCGCCGACAGCAGCGGCAGATCCGCCTCAATTTCCGCCAGACTGAATCCCAGCGATTGCGCAGTGCGGATGTAGCGCAGCCAGTCCACCGCTTCCGGCGGATAGTCGCGATAGCCATTGCTGTTGCGGCGCGCGCGCAGCAGGCCGCGCTTCTCGTAAAAGCGCAAGGTGTCGCGGCTGATGCCGGTAGCTTCGGCGATGGCGCCAATCTGCATGGCAGTCTCCAAAAGTGCTTGACCCTGGAGTGTACTCCAGGCTTTAGCATGCGGAGCATGAAAACCGAAACCTACCTCCGCATTGTGCGCGCCAGCGCGCTCTACGACCTACTGGTCACTTTTCCCTTTGCCACGCCGTGGACTTTCGCGATCGCCCACTCCCAGCTGTCGGCGGTCAATGCCGCGCTGGGCGGCTTGCCGTTGCCACTATTCTCGGCCTTCCAGGTGCTGTTCGCAGGACTGATGGGCAGTCTGGTCATGGTGTGGTCGGTGCTGCGGCTGCGTGATCCGCAGCCGCAATACGGGCTGTATGACGGCGCGGCACGCCTGCTTTTCAGTGCATGGATGGCGTGGACGCTGGCTCAAACTGGTGCGCCGCTGCTGTGGCTTTTCCTCGTGCCGGAGTTTTCCTGGTGCCTTGCGCAGTGGTATCCTTGGCACTCGTCCGTCAAGAGGAGTGTGCCATGCAACCGCAACCTTTGATAGCCGTCAGCAACGTTGAAGCCAGCAGCCGCTGGTACCAGAAAGCGCTTGGCCTGAAGAGTGGGCACGGTGGCAACGAGTACGAAATGCTCCTGAACGACGGCAAACTGGTGCTGCAACTGCACCATTGGGAGGCGCACCACCATCCGCACATGGGCGATCCCGAGAAACGCCCCTACGGCAACGGCGTGCTGTTGTGGTTCTGGACCGACGAATTCGACGATGCTGTCGACCGCGCGTCGCGCGCCCAAGCCCACGTTGTGGAAGGCCCCAAGGAAAACACCAATGCCCAGCACCGCGAAATCTGGCTGCGCGACCCGGACGGCTATGTGGTCGTGGTGGCGGGGCCGTATGGTGACGTAGGCATGTGAGCTGTTGTCGATTTTGCGCTTTGTGGTTCGTCGTAGCGGTAACAGACCGCTATGGAGAATGCAATGCGCAAGCTGATTTTGACAATGTCCCTGTCCGCCGACGGCTTCGTGGCGGGCATCAATGGTGAAACCGGCTGGATTGGGGCCGAGTTGGACGAGGATGTCCAGCACTGGCTCGCCGATGGCTTGACTGGTGCGGGCGTGCATCTGGTAGGCAGCGATTCACTGCAGGAGATTTCTGCACGCTGGAGCGAAGGGCCGTGCGCGCTGGGCTTCCGCGCCGCGCCTTTGCTGGTACTGACGCGGGGTGATTTCGTATCGACGCCTGCTACCGTATCCTTGCCAGGTCCGCTGGAGCAGACGGTGGCGCGTCTCAAGCGCGAGCCCGGAAGCGATCTGGTTGCGCACGGCGGCGCCAGCGTGGCGCAGGCGCTGATCAGGGCAGGGCTGGTGGATGAGTTTCGCTTGCTGGTGCATCCGGTGGCGCTGGGCAGCGGACTGCCGCTGTTCCCGATTCTGGATGAGCCAATGCAGTTATCGCTGACGCAGTTGCGGCATTTTCGCAATGGCGTGGTGGGACAGGTGTTGCGTCCCGCTTAGCACGGCCCGCTTAGCAGCCGCCGCCACCGCCTTTTGCAGCCAGCGTCCACTTGCCGTTCACGCGCGACAGCACTTCGTACCACCAGTGCTCGCTGCCTGTCGCGGACAGGATCAGTTCATCGCTGCCATCGCCGTTCAGGTCCACATTGGCCAGGAACTTGCGCGTTTCGCCGCTGCCTTCGCCCTCGATATTGTCGAAGTCGCGGTAGGTTGGGATGTAGACGCCGGTGTCATTCGGTTCGGCGATGAAGGTGAGCGAGAAGCTGCCGCGCAGATTCGCAAGCGTCCAGTCCAGCGCATAGCTGGCAAATAACAACGGCCTGGTTTTGCCCGGCAGCGCTAACACAGCCTGCGATTGCTGGCGCTGTAGGCCGGTCTGCAATTTGCCCAGCAGGAGAGCGATGTAGTGTGGCGGCACGTTCTGACGCTTCAGCAGCTGCTTGGCCATTTGGGTGATCAGCTTTTGCTCGTCCACAGTTGGCGCGCGGGCCGCCGGGCCTTGCGGGCCGAGCGCGAAATTGGTCAGGACGCCGTCCGTCGGCGCTGCGGCTCCGGCCGGCGCGGCCACTGCGCCAGTCAGCGATTCGCAGGACATCTTCTTCGGCCCCGCCGCGATGCCCTTGGCTGCGGCGCCGTCGCCATAAAGATAGTAGGCACGGCCCGGCAGGAAGTACCGTTGCGCCAGGTCCGTATTCACGCTCGCCGCTGTTGTGCTAGCCGCGATACCCGCCGCGGTGGAGGCGGATGGGAAGGCGTCGATGCTGCCGGCGGCAACGGTGGCCACTGGGCTCATGATCGCGCCGTCCTTGACGAATACCGCTTGCGGCTCGCCGGGCAGGCGCTGGACTGCTGAGTCGACCGGAGCGGCGGTGTGCGCATGCGACGCGTGCGCGCGAGGCGCCGCTGCAGCCTTGTGCGTTGGCGCGGCGGCAGCGTGCGCGCCGGCACTCGCACAGGCGCAGGCCAGCGCCACTGCTGCCACGCGCATTAAGCGCCCCAGGTGGCGCGCGCGACGCGCAGCATATTGCGTCCGAGGACCTGCTCAATCTCGCTGGGCGCCATGCCCAGTTTGCGCAACTCGCCCGGCAGTTCACGCCACACGGATGCCGGCGCGAAGCTTGGCTTGCGCTCCGCGCTATAGCCCGCCGACGCCGGCCACCAATACGAAGGATCGAAATCGCCAGGCGGCGTATCGTCCAGATCCGGTTCGCTGACGCAGATGTCCAGGCCAACCCCAACGTGCGCGGTGCCCGCCACGTCGGCGACATAAGCGATATGGCGCGCCACATCAGTAGCGCCAGGATTCTCCTTGCCGATAAACCACGACAAACCGGACACGCACACCACGCCACCCGTCTCCGCGCAAGCCTGGATCTGTTCATCGGTCACATTGCGCCCGTGCTGCACTAGCGTGAAGGGATTCGCGTGGCTGAATACCACCGGCTTGGTCGACGCGGCCATGATGTCCAGGCTGGACATACGCCCCGTGTGCGAGCAATCCACAATAATCCCGGCGTCATTGACCGCCGCCAGCACGCGATGGCCCAGCGCGGTCAAACCCTGCGTCGTGTCGTGGCATCCACCAGCCACGCTGTTATTGCGGTTGTATGCGAAGTGCATCTGGCGTACGCCCAGCTGGGCATATAAAGCCGCCATTTCCGGCTGGTCTATCAGCGGCATCGAACCTTCCAGATCGAAGCCGATCGCCAGCTTGCCATCTGCCGCCGCCTGAATGATCTCGTCCACGGTCGATACCAGGGCATAGCGTTCAGGATTGGCGTCGATGCGCGCACGATAGCCCGCAATCACGGACATTACCTGCGAGACCGGATTCATATCCGCCCCCACATTGAGCGAAACATAATTGACACCGGAAGCGTGCAGCCGGTCGATCGGCGAGAAATCCGCATGCGGATGCTGCGGCAGGCAGTAGTGAGCGTCCCAGTTAATCATTTTTATCGTTTATATTGTGGCAGGAACCTTATGGTCGCATGAATGGCGGGGCAAGGTATACTGCTGCCTTGAACCAGTTAATGCCCACCATGTCCTTTTCTTCGCTCGGCCTTGCGCCACCCCTGCTGAACGCCGTTGCCGCCATCGGCTACGACGCACCTACCGCCATCCAGTCCGCCGCCATTCCTGTCGCCCTGCGCGGTGAAGACGTATTGGGCCAGGCCCAGACCGGATCGGGCAAGACTGCCGCTTTTGCGCTGCCGATGCTGCATGCGCTGCTGTCGGCGCGTTCCGGCCAGCGCAGCGGCCTGCATGGACTGGTACTGGTGCCGACGCGCGAGCTGGCGGCCCAGGTAGGGGAGGCGATCCGTACCCTGGTGCAGCATCTGCCGGTACCGGTGAAAGTGTCGATTGCCTTTGGTGGCGTGTCGATCAATCCGCAGATGATGGCGCTGCGCGGCGGTACGGACATCATGGTCGCCACACCCGGCCGCCTGCTGGACCTGGTCGAACACAATGCGCTCAAACTGGACCGCTGCGCCACGCTGGTGCTGGATGAGGCGGACAAGCTGCTGGACATGGGCTTCAGCGAAGAGATTTCGCGCGTCCTGTCGCTGCTGCCGGAACAGCGCCAGAACCTGTTCTTCTCGGCGACTTTCCCGCCCGCCGTGCAGACACTGGCCACGCGCATGCTGCGCAATCCCGTGCGCATCGAGACGGTGAGCGAAGAAGCACACGAGCCGGACATCACCCAGCGCGCGATTGAAGTGGATGCCGGGCGTCGCACCCAGCTGCTGCGCCAGCTGGTGCGCGAGAATAAATGGAGCCAGGTGCTGGTGTTCGTGGCGACCAAGTACGCGTCCGAGCACGTGGCCGACAAGCTGCGCCAGAACGGCATCGCTGCCGAAGCTTTCCACGGTGACTTCAGCCAGGGCGCGCGCACCGAAGTGCTGGCCGATTTCAAGTCGGGGAAAATGCATGTGCTGGTGGCGACCGACGTCGCGGCGCGCGGCATCGACATCGCGCAATTGCCGGTGGTGGTGAACTACGATTTGCCGCGCTCTCCGGCCGATTACATCCACCGCATCGGCCGTACGGGCCGCGCGGGCGCCAGCGGGCTGGCTGTCAGCTTTATCACGCCGGAGATGGAACAGCATTTCCGCCTGATCGAGAAGCGCCAGGACAAGCGCGTGGCGCGCGAGCGTGTTGCCGGCTTTGAACCGGTGACGCAGGCGCCCGCAGCGGGCGCCGCCACCGATACAGCGAACGGCGGCGTCAAAGGCAAGCGCAAGAGCAAGAAGGACAAGCTGCGGGAAACCGCCGCGGCGGTCCAAAAACCAGAGGCTTAAACCTGGTGTCAGCCACGATGTGGCTGACACCTGCTTCAAGCCGTAGGTTTACTTTTTATACGGCTGGAGAATCTCTTCGCCATCGCCGACCATCAGCACCACCAGCAGCTTGGCCGGCTTGGTCTTGCTCGCATTGCGCGACACCACGTGCGGGTGCTTCGGCGATTCGTACCAGAACTGGCCCGCCTTGTACTTCACCGGCGCCTCGCCTTCCAGTTGCGACTCCACTTCACCCTCCATCACATAGGCGAACACGGAACCCGGATGCACATGCGCTGGCGAAGACTGGCCAGGCGCGTAATTCACGGTCAGCATAATCCCCGTATGGCCCGGCGCTTCCGGCAAGGCGTGCTTTTGCAGGACGGTGGCGTTGTCTGCCGCATCATGCGCCTGCGATGGCAGGCCCACCGCAAACACAGCGGCGCCGATTGCTGCAAAAATGGCTCGTTTCAGCATGGCGGCCTCCTTACACGGCAGGGATCACGCGGAAACCGACACCGAAGCGGTTCCACGCATTGATCGTATTGATGGCCATGGTCAGATTGACCTGCTCGGCCGGCGTGAACTCCTTGGCCATGGCGGCGTAGTCTTCGTCCGGCGCGTGGGTTTCGGACAGGCGGGTCAGCGCTTCGGTCCATGCCAGAGCAGCGCGTTCGCGCGGGGTGAAGAACGGGGTTTCGCGCCATACCGACACGCCCATCAGGCGGCGTTCAGTCTCGCCGGCTTTGCGGGCGTCGGTGGAGTGCATGTCCACGCAAAAGGCGCAGCCATTGATCTGCGAAGTGCGCAACTTGACCAGTTCCACCAGCGGTTTTTCCAGACCCAGGCTGTTGACGGCCTTTTCCAGCGCCATCATGGCTTTCATGGCTTCCGGCGAGGCGGTGTAGTAATTAATGCGTTCCATGTGAGTTCTCCTTGAAGAATTGGTGTTCGATGGAGTCCATTGTAGGGAGGCCATCGCCCTGCGAAGGGGCCAATTCCGGGAGAAATCAGGGGTCAACTTCCTGCAATTGGCCCCTCGACCAGCACCATGCGGCGGCGCAGACGTGCAGCTTCGGCCGAATCACCGGCTTTTTCGGCCCGCATGGCCTGCACATTCAGCCACGCCAGCAGGGGACGCTTCCAGCCTTGCGCGGACGCGGTTTCGACAGCCGTGTCCAGCACCGCAGGTGTGGCGCGGTTGGCGCGGAACACGGCCCCGGCTGCGACCAGGCGCGATAGCGGATCGGGAATGGCCGCCACCGCTTTCGCGGCGGCTTCGTCGCCACCTGCCGCCAGCACGGCGCGCTGCGGTTCAGGCAGCAAGGCCGCCTCGGACGCTTGCGCGCGGCCGGCAATATAGTTTGCGTAAGCTGCGTCGGCCGGGCTGGCGTCGGCGCGCAGGGCTTCGAAGCCGGGGCACTCGCCAAACGATAGCGCTGCCACGCGCGCGGCGCAGCGCGCCAGTTCGATGCGGATGATCAGTTCCACCTTGCCGGTGCTGGCGATCTGCTCGCGGGCGCGCGCGAATTCAGTCTTCTCGACATTGTCTTTGCCGGACAGGTAGGCCGCCTGCGCCCGTTCCAGCGACTGGTGGGCATTCATCTGCCAGTCCGGCACGCGCGGGCCGCCGCCGCAGGCGGAGAGCAGGACTGCGCTACAGATCAGGAGTCGTTTCATGGCAGCTTGATCTCCGTATCGCGTTTGAATGGCCATTTGCGGTTGATCTCATTGACCAGCTGTTCGATCTGCCGCAGATTGCTGTCGATTTCAGCCCGCAGCGTGCCCAGGTCTTCGGTGGCGGCACGGGCGTTCTTGCCGACCACCTGGGCATCGGCCAGGATGGCGTCCATTTTCTTCAGGCTGGTGCGGGCGTCGGCCAGCAGGCCGTTCAGCTGCACGATGGTGGCCTGGGCATCGGTGGCGATACCTTTGTCGCCGAACACGCGGCGGTCCGCATTGCCTACCAGGCTGTCCGCCTTGACGATCAGGGAATTCGCATTGCGCAGCAGTTCGCGCGCCTTCTGGTCTTCGCCGGTCAGCAGCCCAAAGGCGCCGCCGGGACCGTTCAGCTTTTCCGTTGCGCCCTGCAGGTTGCGCAGGCTGGCGCCCAGCGGACCTTCATTGGCGGTGAGAGCGCTCAGGTTTTCCAGCACATCCTTCGCCGCCTGCACCACTTTCGGAATCTCGGAGGCTGTATCGCCGACCAGCAGGCCGCGTTCGGCGTTGTCCGGCAAAGGCGGATCGGTCGGGATGCCGGAGAAGGCGCGCAATCTTGCACCACCCACCAGGCCTTTTTCCAGCGTGAAGATGCTGCTGGTGCGCAGCCAGTGTGCGTCCTTTTGCGGAACGTCGATCAGCACCCGCGCCTTGCCTTGCGGGCTCAGTTCAATGCGCTGCACGCGGCCGATGGGGAAGCCGGCGAAGGTCACGTCCATGCCCACGGTCACGCCTTCGGAATCGTCGGCGGTCAGCACCAGCCGCTGCGTCGCTTCGAAAGCGCCGCGTGCGTACATCAGGTAAAGCACCGTGCCGACCAGCAGCACGCCCAGCAGGATCAGGAGCAGCAGCGCCTTGAATTCCGCGTTGCGTACCGGCGCCGGTTCGGGTTGTGTGGTGTCGTTCATATCAGTAGTAGTTCCCCATCAGCGAAGCCGTTTCGATCAGCAGGATCACGGCAAACATGCGCACCATGTCCGCCAGCCCGTGCGCCACGCCGCGACGGCGCAGCAATGGATTGGCGGCGCCCGTGTAATAGGAAGATGCCAGCGGAATCACCGCCACGGCCATGCTGAAGAACACGATCTTCAGCCACAGGATCAGGGCCACGGCGGGTTCGAAGATTTGTCCCACCACGCGCGTGTAGCCGGGCAAGGCCCAGGGCGTGAAGCCATAGATCACCAGATAGGCGAGTACCAGCGTCGTCACGCAGCTCACCGCGGCCAGCAGCCACACCGCGAACATGCCAGCCGCGGCGCGCGGGAAGAATTGCGTACGCAGCGCCAGATGCGGCTCCAGCTGTTCGCCGGCGGCGCGCTGCTGGGCGAATTCGACCCCGGCGGGCAGGGTGGAGCGCAAGGCGACAAACAGGGCGGCCGTCAGCGGCACCAGTTCCAGCACCAGCACGCGCACCACCAGATTCAGTGCATAACGCGACAGGCCATAGCTGACGGCAGTGACCACCACGATGCGGATGATCACAAGGCTGATCAGAGAGGCCAGCATGGTGAACCAGATCAGGTTATTCGCCGTCGTCACCACGAGCTGCTCGGCGAGCGCGCGCAGGTTATCGCGCCGGTAGCTGGAAGGCAGGAAGGCGCGCGTGGTCAGCAGGGCGGCAAATTGCAGCAGCCGCCACCAGCTGGTCAGCCAGGCCTGGGCCCATAGGTGCAGACGCGGTCCGGACGAGGAATGCGATGCATGAGCGTTCATATTGCGATATTAGCATCAACAATCGCATCTGCGACGGCTCGCACGCGTGCGCTGCGCGCCAGGTCGGCGTGCATCACCAGGTAGACGTCGTAGCGGTGCTCGCGCTCCGGCCAGATGCGGCGCAGTCCGGGCAGCCTGTCCGCGATGTGGATGGGCAGTTCGCCGATGCCGATGCCGGCCTGCACGGCTTCCAGCAGCACCATGCCGGTATTGACTTCCATGGCGACACGGGCGTTGGTGATGGGCTCTCCGCCCAGCTTTTCGCCTTGCCGCGCGGTGACGCTGCTGTGGTAGATCACCAGGTCGTGGCCTGCGAAGCCGGTGCCGGGTTCGGGTTCTCCGCGCGCTGCGATGTAGGCGGACGTGGCGTACAGCCCCGCCACGCGCTTGCCGAGGTGGCGCGAGATCAGGTCAGGACTGGTCGGACGCACGGTGCGTACCGCCAGATCGGTTTCGCGGCGCGTGAGGCTGGACAGCTGGGTGTTCACTTCCAGCACGATGCGGATGTCCGGATGCTGCTCGTGCAGGCGGCGCATGGCTTCCATCACGAAGGCGTGGCTGATGGTGTCCGTAGTCGCCACGCGCACCGTGCCTGAAAGCCGGTTGTCGATGCCGGACATTTCCCGTTCCAGCTGCAGCGCCGCTTCCTCCATCTGCATGGCGGAGCGGCAGGCGATTTCGCCGGCCGGCGTGGCGACATAGCCGGAGGGCGTGCGCAGAAACAGCTTGGCGTTCAGCGCCTTTTCCATGGCGTTGAGGCGGCGGCCGACCGTGGCCTGGTCTATGTCGAGCAGGGCGGCCGCGCCGCGCAGCGTGCCGGCGCGGTAGATGCCGAGGAAGATGCGGGTGTTGTCCCAGTCCATTTTGGCTCCTGGATGCATTTTTGCATCAGAGTGCTGATGGTATGCATGTTTACTGCATCAGGCAAGTGCGCGCATCATTGCGGCATGCTGATATTTACGCTTGCCATAGGCTTCGTGATGGCCATGATCGACGTCACGGCCGTCAATACCGCGCTTGGCGCCATCGCCGCTGACCTGGATGTGCCCTTATCGGGCCTGGTCTGGGTGGTGGACGGCTACACGCTGACTTTTGCCGCGCTGCTGCTGGCTGGCGGCGCGCTGGCTGACCGTTTCGGGCCGCGCCAGACTTACCAGGGCGGCTTGTGCCTGTTCCTGCTGGCTTCCGTGCTGTGCGCGCTGGCGCCTGCCGGTGGCGCGCTGGTGGCGGCGCGCCTGTTGCAAGGCGCGGGCGCGGCGTTGTTCATGCCAAGTTCTTTGAGCCTGCTGACGCATACCTTTGACAATCCGCAGCAGCGGGCGCGCATGGTCGCCATCTGGTCGGCACTGGTGGGCGTGGCGGCGACTGCTGGGCCGCTGGTGGGCGGTCTGCTGGTGCAGGGCTTCGGCTGGCGCGCGGTGTTCTGGATTAATGTGCCGGTGGGCTTGCTGGGCATCGCACTGGCGCAGTGGCGGGTGCCGGCACCGGCGGCTTCTCCGCGTCGGCTTTCGCTGTTCAGCCATGCGCTGGGTGTGGCGACGCTGGGCGCGCTGAGTTTTGTGCTGATTGAGGGGCAGGCGCGCGGCTGGACGTCTGAGGCGGTGTTGAGCGCCGCGGTGGCGGCGCTGGTGCTGGGCGGCGCGCTCTGGCTGCGCGAGCGGCGCAGCGCGCATCCCATGCTGCCGCGCGCCTTGTTTGCTTCGCCGTCGTTCGGCGCGGCGGTGGTGACGGGCTTCCTGATTAATTTCAGTGTGTTCGGCCAGCTGTTCCTGCTGAGTCTTTTCCTGCAGCAGGCGCAGGGCAGGGATGCATTGCATACCGGGCTGTTGCTGCTGCCGATGATGGCGTCCAGCACGCTGACCAATTTTTTGTCCGGCCGCGTGATGGGGAGGTTCGGGACACGCGGTCCGCTGCTGGGCGGTCTGGTTGCCGCTGCGTCGGTGGCCGTGCTGCTGATCGGGGCGCGGGCGGATACGCCTTATGCCTTGATTCTCGCCGGGGCGATGGCTATTTTCTTCGCGATCGGCATTTCGATTCCGGCGATGACCAACACCGTCATGCAGGCTTCCGGACGTGAACATGCCAATAGCGCTGCGGCGGCGTTGAATGCCAACCGCCAGGTGGGGGCGCTGGTTGGGGTGGCGGTGATGGGCGTGATCATGCACGCCGCGCCGGCGTGGGATACGCGGCTTGCGCTGGGTTTCTGCGCTATTGCGTTGTCCTATGCCAGCGCTGCGCTTCTGGTCTGGCGCCGCATCCGGGCCGGCGCGGAGGCCGCGCCGGGTGTCGCCACGTCAGCGCTGGCAACGGCGGATCATTGATCCGCCCTACGCGGCTTCTGGTCTGGCGCCGCATCCGGGCCAGCGCAGAGGCCGCGCCGGGTACCGCCACGTCAGAACAGCTGCTCGCGCCAGGCGATCAGGTCGGCGATGGTGAGGATGGGCATGCCGTGCAAGGCGGCGAAGCGCTCGATCTGCTCACCGCGCATCATGGTGCCATCGGGATTCATCAGCTCGCACAGCACGGCTGCCGGCGACAAGCCTGCCAGCACGGCCAGGTCGACCGAGCCTTCGGTATGGCCGGCGCGGGCCAGTACGCCGCCTGGCGTCGCGCGCAGGGGGAAGACGTGGCCGGGGCGCACCAGGTCCGAGGGCCGGGCATCAGGCGCAACGGCGGCGCGAATGGTGGTCACGCGGTCGGCAGCCGAAACGCCTGTAGTCACGCCATGGCGGGCTTCAATCGACACCGTGAATGCGGTGCCGAAGCGGCTGCCGTTTTCCGAAGCCATCGGCGGCAGCTCCAGCTCGCGTACGCGCTCGGCAGACAAACACAGGCAAACAATACCGCTGCATTCGCGGATCATGAGCGCCATGGTTTCGACGGTCAGGCGGTCGGCCGCGACAATCAGATCGGCCTCGTTCTCGCGGTCCGCATCATCGAGCAGGACCACGGGCACGCCCGCGCGCATGGCATCCAGCGCTGCGTGAACACGAGTGGAAAGGTCAGTGGAAGAATCAAACATAGGAAACGCTCCTCGCAAAAGTAAATGGCGAAAAACGCTCCAGGGCAAGCGAACAGGCGCAACAACCCTGGCCGCGCAAGGCGGCAGGGAAGCAAGCACACATCTTCTTTCATCCGGACTATGACCGTCGGCCCTGGCCTCTCACCAGGTCTGCTGACCCTGCACAGGACTGCGCAGGCGCTCGCGGGCTCGGTCGCAAGCGACCATACCGCCGGTGGGGAATTTCACCCCGCCCCGAAGACGTAAAAATCCCACGGCAACGTGCCGTGAGCCCGAGGATTGTAGCAGGACGGCGCAAATCTGGTATCGTAAGAAAATGTCAACCTTGCCGATGCCCATGAACCGACTGAAAGCCGTACTCGCCACCGCGCTTTTGAGCTGCTCGCTGCTCACGCATGCAGAAATCAATCCGACCGACCAGCTGCCCGTTTCGCCGCAAGTGCGCGTCGGCAAGCTGCCGAATGGACTCACGTACTACATCCAGCGCAACCCCAAGCCGCAGCAAAGGGCGGAGCTGCGCCTGGCCGTGCGCGCCGGTTCCATTCTCGAAGACGACGATCAGCAAGGCCTGGCCCACTTCACCGAGCACATGGCCTTTAACGGCTCCACCCATTTCAAGCGCCACGAGCTGGTGTCCTGGCTGCAGTCGATCGGCGTGAAGTTCGGCGCCGACCTGAATGCCTACACCGGCGTCGACGAAACGGTGTACATGCTGCCGATTCCGGTGGACCGCAAGGAAAACCTCGATAAAGGCCTGCTGGTGCTGGAAGACTGGGCCGGCGGCGTGCTGTTCAACGATGCGGACGTCGACAGCGAACGCAATATCGTGCTGGAAGAACTGCGCCTCGGCCGCGGCGCCACCGACCGCATGAACAAGATCCTGATGCCCAAGTTGTTCAACGGATCGCGCTACGCCGATCGCCTGCCGATCGGCAAGGCCGAGATCCTGCGTACCTTCAAGCCGGAGACGATCCGCCGCTTCTATCACGACTGGTATCGCCCGGACCTGATGGCCGTCTTCGTGGTGGGGGATATCGATCCGGCCGAAACGGAAAAGCTGGTGATCAGCCATTTCAGCAACTTGAAGAATCCTGAAAACGAGCGTCCGCGTACCTATGCTGAAATCCCGGAGCGCACCAAGTCCGAAGCGCTGGTGATTACGGACAAGGAAGCGACCACCAATGTGCTGCACATCCGCTACCCGATCCTGCACAAGCCGGAAGGCAGCACCTTCGGAGAATACCGCGAGCGCCTGGTCGAGAACCTCGGCGCGCTGATGCTGAGCCAGCGCATCACGGAACTGACGCAGCAAGCCAACCCGCCATTCATCCAGGGCGGCAGCAGCATGGGCCGCGTGGTGCGCGGTTATCGCTCCTTCAGCTCCGTGGCGCTGCTGGGCCGCGATGGTCCACTGCCCGCCATCAATGCGCTGGTGCAGGAGGGCGAACGTGTGCGCCAGTTCGGCTTTACGCCGGCGGAACTGGACCGCGCCAAGAAAGCCATGCTGCGCAATATCGAGCGCCTGTACAACGAGCGCGATAAGTCCGATTCCTCGATGTACGTATCGGAATACCTGCGCAACTTCCTGGAAGGCGAGTCGATGCCCGGCATCGAGAACGAATTCAAGTACGTCAACGAGATCGTGCCGACCGTTACGCTGGATGAAGTCAACGCCAGCCTGCGCAAGTCGATTCCGGAAGGCCAGACCAAGCTGGTGATCTACATGGGCAGCGACAAGACCGATGCGCCGCCTGCCAGCACGCTCCTGACCGCCGTCGACGCCGCTGAAAAAGTCACCGTTACGGCGCGTGAAGACAAGGCCTACACGGCAAGCCTGATGCCGGTCATGCCGAAGCCAGGCAAGATCGTGAAGGAAACAGCGAATAAAACGCTGGGCACGACGGAACTGACCTTGTCCAACGGTGCCCGCGTCATCCTGAAACCAACCGATTTCAAGAACGATCAGGTGCTGATGAGCGCCGTGCGCTTCGGCGGCCAGTCGCTGTTTGAAGAAGCGGACATTTTCAACTCGCGCTACACCAGCACCATCATGGCGCAGATGGGCGTGTCCACCTTTACGCCGCTGGATTTGCAGCGCACCCTGGCCGGCAAGACCGCCAACGTCGGCACGTCGCTGGGCGCTCTGACGGAGGGCTTGAGCGGGAATTCCGGCAGCGCGGATGTGGACACCATGCTGCAGCTGGTAAATCTCGAATTCACCCATCCGCGCCGCGACGAAGCGCTGTTCCAGTCCTTCATCGGCAAGCAGCAGGATCTGGCGCGCAACAGCCTGTCGCGCCCCGAGTCCGTGCTGCTGGATACCATGCGCAGCACCTTGTACGGCAACCACCCGCGTATTGCGCTGGTGCCGCGTGCGGAGGAGTACGAAGGCATCAATCTCGACCGCGTCATCAATATCTACAAGGAGCGCTTCAGCAGTGCGCGCGGGATGACCTTCTTCATGGTCGGCAGTTTCGACGTGGCCAAGGTTAAGCCGCTGATCGCGACTTATATCGCCAGCCTGCCGGGCGGCGAGATTGCGCACAACTTCAAGGATCGCGGCGTGCGTGCGGTGCGCGGCGTGGTGAAGAAGGAAGTGCATCGCGGCCACGAAGCCAAGAGCACCATCAATCTTACTTTCGCCGGCGACGCAAAGTATTCGGAAGACGAGCAAATGCGTCTGAGCGCCATGGTGGAAGTGCTGAACATCAAGCTCACCGAAACGCTGCGCGAAAAGCTGGCGCTGATTTACGGCGGCGGTGCGGGCGGTACGATGGCGCGCTACCCATTCGGCAACTACACCATCACGATTAATCTGCCGACCGGCCCGGAAAACGTGAACAAGGTGCTGGAGGCGACCTTCGCCGAAATCCGCAAGCTGCAGGACGAAGGCCCGGATGCAGCCGACCTGGCCAAGGTGAAGGAGAACTGGATCAACAATCATCGCCGCGCCGTGCGGGAAAACGCTTACTGGATCAGCGCACTGCAGAGCATGTACATCAATGGCACCGATCCGTCGGTCATCCTGCGTCACACGGAACGCGTGAATGCACTGACACCGGCCGATCTGCAAGCCGCCGCCAAGCGCTATTTCGATTTCAAGAATTACGTGCAAGTGGTGCTGTATCCGGAATCGAAGCAGGAGCAGAAACCGGAGCAGAAAGCGGAACCTGATAAACTGCCGCCTGGTTAATTTTCGTGCAGTAGTAAAAGTGGCAATGATGGCAGAACAGCAGGAGGCGCAGGGCTTCCGACCGGACCTTGCGCGCTGGCGCCATCTGCTGCATCCAGCATGGCTGGCGCAGTTGCTGGAAGGGCGCCCCGTGCTGGCGGCGCCGCGTGGCACATGGCGCCTATTCGAAGTCGGCTGCGGCAGCGAGGAAGCATTCCGCCGCGCGCACATTCCCGGCGCCGCCTATCTGGATACCAACCGTCTCGAAATCCAGCCCCTGTGGAACAAGGTTTCCGATGATGCCCTGCACGCGCTGCTGCTCGAACACGGCATCCGCCACGACACCACCGTTATTCTGTATGGCCGCAGTTCATTGGCCGCCGCGCGCGCCGCGCATCTGATGTTGTACGCCGGCGTCACCGACGTGCGCCTGCTCGATGGCGGTTTCGATGCATGGCAGCGCTCCCATTATCCGGCGGAGCAGGGCGCCGGCGCGCAGATCGAAGCAGTTAGCAGCTTTGGCGCGCAGTTCCCCGCACGGCCCGACTTTCTGATCAATACCGATGAGGCGAGGGCCCTTCTCCAGAGGGAAGACGCGGTGCTCGTGAGCATCCGAACCTGGCGTGAGCACGTAGGAAAAACTTCGGGGTATAGTTATATTGAAGGGAAGGGGGACATCCCCGGTGCGCGTTGGGGCCGTGCAGGCAAGGATGGTGATGTGCACAGCATGAGCGAGTATCACCATGCGGACGGCACGATGAAGCCTGCGGTCGAGATTAGCCGGTTATGGCGGGAAGCGGGCATCCATTCCGGCCAACAAACGGCTTTCTACTGCGGCACCGGCTGGCGCGCCTCGCTCGCATTCTTTTACGCTTGGTTGATGGATTGGGAGCGCATCAGCGTCTACGATGGCGGCTGGTGCGAATGGAGCCGGGATCCCGGCAATCCTGTGATACGGAAAGCAGGCTAACCATGAGCAAACGCGGCACCAGACTGGAACACGACCGATTTGATGCCGCCCGCAGCGTGGAAAGCCTGCCGGGTCCGCACGGTTGGCCAGTCGTCGGCAACATCGCCCGCATGGATGCGATGCACTTCCACCGCACCCTGGAACAATGGGCCACCGAATATGGCCCGATCTACAAATTCCGCTTGATGAACCGCACTTTCGTGGCCACTGCGCGCCGCGAAGACGTCAGCTACATCCTGCACGAAAGGCCCGAACTGTGGCGCCGCACCGAACGCTCCACCACCACGCTGGAAGAAGTGGGCGCGCGCGGCTTGTTCACCGCGGAGGGCGAAGAATGGCGCCGCCAGCGCAAGCTGGTGATGCATGCGCTCACGCCGGAAGTGATCCACCGCTTTTATCCTACTTTGATCGCGATGACGGAGCGTCTGCACCGGCGCTGGATGGCTGCCGTGGATGCCGGCCGCCAGCCGAATATCCTGCGCGACCTGAAGGCCTATGCGCTGGACGTGACGATCGGCCTCTCCATGGGGCAGGACCTCAACACGCTGGAGCACGAAGACAATCCGCTGCAGCGCGATATCGAATTCCTGTTCAACCGCGTGGCGCGCAGGCTTACCTCGCCGATCGAATACTGGCGTGCTTTCAAGCTGCCGGTGGACCGCGAAACGGATGCAGCCGTCGTGCGGGTACGGAACGCGGTGGCTGGATTTGTCGAACGTGCGCGCATGCGTCTCGCGGCCGTGCCCGCGCTGCGCGAAAAGCCATCCAATATGCTGGAAGCGATGGTGGTGGACCGTGATGCGCCGGGCTCCGGTATGACGGATGAAGACCTGATCGGCAATGCCGTGGTGATGGTGTTCGCTGGCGAAGACACCACCTCCAACACCATTGCCTGGCTGGTGCATCTGCTGTCCGGCGCCCCGCTGGCCATGGCGCGTCTGGCCGAGGAAGCGGCGTCGGTGCTGGGTCCCTTCACGGTGCTGCGCGATTACCGTCTGCTCGACAAGCTGCCCTGGCTGGACCTGTGCACGCGCGAAGCCATGCGCATCAAGCCTGTGGCGCCCATGCTCGGCTTCGAGCCGACGGTCGATCTGGTCCTGGGCGATGTGCATCTGCCGGCGGGGATTGTCGTCTTCCCTCTGATGCGCCACGCATTCAAACTCGATACGCCGCTGCCGGATGCGGAGCGCTTCCTGCCCGAACGCTGGCTGGAAGCGGCGCACAAGGAAGCGCCGGACGATCCCTCGCGCAAGCTGCTGCCCTTTGGCGGCGGGCCGCGTTTCTGTCCGGGGCGCTATCTGGCGATGACGGAAATCCGCCTGGTCGTTTCCATGCTGGCGCGCAGCTTCTCGCTGGTGCCGGTACGCGATGCGGCGCCCGTCGAAGAACTGTTTACCTTCACCATGACCCCCAGTGCGCTGCCGGTGCTTTTGCAGCGGCGGACCCTGTGATAGTCTTGCGCGCAGACCAACCACAATGAGGGGTGCAACTTGAAGAAAGTTCTTATCGCGATCGTCGTGATCGTGGCCGCCGTGCTCGGCCTGGCATTGACCCAGCCGGATAGCTTCACCGTGCAGCGCAGCGCCACCATCAAGGCGCCGCCGGAAAAAATCATCGGCTACATCAACGACTTCCACCAGTGGGCCGCCTGGTCGCCATGGGAAAAGCTGGACCCGAACATGAAGCGCACTTTCGAAGGCCCGGTCAGCGGCCAGGGCGCGGTGTATGCCTGGATCGGCAATGATGAAGTGGGCCAGGGGCGCATGGAAATCACCGAGAACTCGCCGCCGTCCAAAGTCGTGATCAAGCTCGATTTCATCAAGCCCTTCAAATCCACCAACCAGGCCATCTTCGCGCTGCAGCCGCAAGGCGACAGCACCGTGGTCACCTGGACCATGAACGGCCCCAGCCAGTTCATCACCAAGCTGATGACCGTGTTCGTCAGCATGGACAAGATGATCGGCAAGGACTTCGAGCAGGGCCTGTCCCAGCTGAAGGCAGTGGCGGAGAAGTAAGATGCGTCGCCTGGCCTTGCTCCTGGGCTTCTTGTGCAGCGCGGTGTGGGCGCAGGCCGGCCAGCCGGCGCCGGTGCCCACCTCGCGCCTGGACGACAAAGTCATCCAGGACGCGATCAAGGCCACCGTCGCGGAAATGCCCAAGCTGCCGCCGCCGGATGCGAAGGCGGATTTCAGCGCCGGCGCATCCGCTCCCGGCACCTTCGGCACCAGCCAGGCCGCGATCGATCGCGCCTTTGAAGATGCGGCCGTGGAAAGCTGCTGGGGCGGCGGGGCGCTCAAGCACAATCCGCCCGTGGTTTCGGTGGCCGGCGTACCGATCGTGCTGGGTGGATTGCTCGCGCTGCCCCATGTGTTTTACGCCGCAGCAAACGGGAAATGCAAATAATTTAGGCGGGATATACTGTAGTTATCAACTACGGGAGCCGCCATGAAAACCGTCTCGCTCCGCCTGCTCGCCGCTGCGGCGGCTATCGCCACCAGTTGCGCCACGGCTGCTCCCCTGCGCAATGACCATCCCATCGTCGGCACCTGGCGCTTCGTGCTGCCGGACGGTTCCTGTCACGAAATCTACCGCATCCGGCCGGACGGCACGGCGCTCATCACCAGCGCACATGAAGTGGCCGAATCGGAATTCAATATCGAAGACCAGCCGGATACCGAGGGCTACTACCAGTCCGACGACAAGATCGTGAAGGACAACGGCAAGGAAGACTGCACCGGCGAAATCACCAAAGTGGGGCACGTGATCAAGAGCTTCATCCTGTTCCACCCATCCGGCAATATGTTCCTCATGTGCCAGAAAAAAGATACGGACAGCTGCATCGGCCCCTTCGTGCGCGTGAAGGGCAGTGAAACTTGAAACCCGGCGGATCGATGATCCGCCCTACGAGCGGCGTGGTAGGGCGGATCAATGATCCGCCGCATCTCGCCAGGCGCCGGGATTCATGCCGGACCACTCGCGGAAGGCGTGATTGAAGGCGCTCTGCTCCTGGTATCCGAGCAGGAAGGCAATATCCACCAGGCTTAATCCAGGCTGCCGCAAATAATCGCGCGCCAGAGCAAAGCGCGCCTGGTCCAGCACCTGCTGGAAACTGGCTCCCGCTTCCGACAGCTTGCGCTGCAGCGTGCGCGGCGTCAGCTTCAAATCTTCCGCCACAGACGCCAGCCGCACCTGTCCCTGCGACAGGCGGCGCACCACCGCCGCGTGTACCTGGGCCACGATGCCCGCATCGGGCTGGACGCGCTGCTTCAGCAAATGTTCCGCATGCTGCTGCAACACCGGGTACAGGCTGACGTCCGCATTCGGCACCGGCCAGGCCAGCATGGCTGCATCGAAGCTGGCCGTGTTGGATGGTGAACCGAAGCGGGGCAGGGCGCCGAACACGCGCACATATTCGGCATGTCCGGCCGGATTGCCGCCATCGTGCATCAGCTCCAGTTCCGCTGCGGGCAGCGTGCTCCCCGCCAGCCAGTTGCCGAAAGTGCGAATGCCGGCGAACACGCTGTCGGCCAGGTGACGCCGCGTAGCCGGATAGTTGCTGTGCCAGGTGTAGTGGGCTTTGCCGCCGCGGATTTGCAGCTCGGAGCGGCCCAGGTCATGCGCCAGCTGTTCGTAGCGCATGGTCTGCTCGAAGGCCAGGCCGAAATCGCGGCAGCTGAGCAGAATCAGGCCATACACGCTGTAGGTGCCCATCTTCACGCGCTCGCCCACGTGCAGGCCAAAGTGCGGATCGCCGGCCAGTGCCGCTGCGACGTCGAGCAGGCGCACGTAATCGTCCGCCGGCAGGGATTCCGGCAGCGGATCGAGGGCGGACGAAGCCAGCCCGGCTGCCTGCGCCAGCGCCGTGGCGCCCACGCCACGCGCGGCCGCCGCCTCCAGCAATGGCTGCAGATAGGAGCCCGCCACACGGGCAAGACTGGCATGATCGAACAAGTCAGCTGGCATGAAAGCGCAAGACCGGGTCTTGCCGGTCGGATTAATCTTCTTGCACTGAGTATAACAAGGGACAAGCATGAGAAGATGGAACGGTTGGGGCGACGACACAATTGACTTTGCGCTGCACGCCGATGCGCTGGCCTTCCTCGCCCAGCGCGTGGGAGCGGGCAAGCCGGTGCAGGACGCCAGCTTCGAACAAGCCTGCGCCACGCTGCCGCCATCCCGGCTGGCGCCGCACCGTCTGATCGACCCCCGTCCAGAAACCCGCCTGCGCAATGCGCTCGGCCAGAGCCTGCCGGACTGGCTGCGCCTGCGCTTTGGCCGCATTGGCGCCGCGCCGGATGGCGTGGCTTATCCCGAAAGCGCGGACGACGTGCGTGCGCTGCTGGACTACGCGCGCGAGCATGGCGTGGCCTTGATACCGCAGGGCGGCGGCACCAGCGTGGCGGGACACCTGACCGCGCCGGAATCCGCCCCCGCCGTGCTGGCGGTGAACATGACGCGCATGAGCCATCTGCATTACCTGGACAAGGAAGCGCAGCTGGCCACCTTCGGCGCCGGCGTGTTTGGGCCGGACCTGGAAGCACAGTTGCGCGCCCAGGGCTATATGCTGGGCCACTTCCCGCAGTCCTTCGAATACTCGACCTTGGGTGGCTGGGTGGTCACGCGCTCGTCCGGCCAGCAGTCCCTGCGCTACGGGCGCATCGAGCAGATGTTTGCCGGCGGCGTGGTCGAAACGCCGAAAGGCAAGCTGGAGATCCCGACTTTCCCGGCATCGGCGGCAGGTACGGACTTGCGCGAGATGGTGCTGGGCTCCGAAGGGCGCATGGGCATCCTGACCGAGGCCACAGTGCGCGTGACGCCGGTGCCGGAACACGAATCCTTCCACGCCGTATTCTTCCCCAGCTGGCACCAGGCGGAAGCCGCCGTGCGCGCGCTGGCGCAGGGCAAACTGGGGTTGTCCATGCTGCGCCTGTCGAATCCACTGGAGACGGTGACCATGCTGGCGCTGGCGGGCCATAAGCGCCTGATCGGTGCGCTGGAAGCCTGGCTGCGCTGGCGCGGCTGCGGCGAAAGCAAGTGCATGCTGATGATTGGCGTCAGCGGTGGACGTGCGCAATCAAAAGCCGCGCTGCGTTCCGCACTGGCGCTGTGCCGCGCGCAGGACGGCGTGCATGTGGGCCGCCGCATGGGCGATAAATGGAAGGAAGGACGCTTCCGCAATGTCTACCTGCGCAATGCGGCCTGGCAGCAGGGCTATGTGATCGACACGGTGGAAACGGCGGTGGACTGGCCGCGCGTGGGCACAATGATGCGCGCGGTCGAACATGCCGCCACGCGCGCGCTGGAGGGGCTGGGCGAGAAGGTGCATGCGTACACGCACCTGTCGCATTTGTATGCGCAGGGAGCCAGCGTCTATACCACCTTTGTGTACCGCCTGGCGGGCGACTTCGAACAGAATATGGAGCGCTGGCGCGCGCTGAAGCATGCGGTCAGCATGGCGATTGTCGACAATGGCGGCACCATCAGCCACCAGCATGGCGTGGGCAGCGACCACGCACCGTATCTGCCGGCGGAGAAGGGCGCGGCGGGCATCGCGGCCATGCAGGCGCTGTTCCGCCACTTCGACCCGCAAGGCATCATGAATCCAGGGAAGCTGGTGCAGCCATGACCACTCTGGCCAAAGCTGGGGGCGGGGCCGCGGGGGCTAACCCTGTGGTCAGCGGGCAGCCGGCAGCACACTGGCGGCCGTTGGGCCGGGAGCTGCTGCCGTCCATGCTGGCGCAGGAATGGGACCTTCTGATCATCGGCGGCGGCATCACCGGCGCGGGCATTCTGCTGGAAGCCTCGCGCCGCGGCTTGCGCGCGCTGCTGGTGGAGCAGCGCGACTTCGCCTGGGGCACCTCCAGCCGCTCATCCAAGCTGGTGCACGGCGGCTTGCGCTACCTGAAGGAAGGCCAGTTCTCGCTGACGCGCGAGTCCGTGCACGAGCGCGAAAGCCTGCTGCGCGAGGCCGCCGGATTGGTAGAGCCGCAAAGCTTTGCCTTCGGCGACTATGAGGGTCGCAAGCCGGGCCGGCGCTCCATGCTGCTTGGTCTGGCCATCTACGGCCGCATGGCGGGACAGCGCGAGCGCCACTACCACGAGCGTGAGGCCTTCCTGCAAATGGCGCCGCACATCCGCACCGAAGGCCTGCGCGGCGGCATCTGCTACCACGATGCCAAGACCGACGATGCGCGCCTCGTCATGCGCGTGCTGCACGAGGCGCAGCAGCATGGCGGCGCGGCCTTCAATTACTTGTCTGTGCAATCACTGCGGCGCGAAGGCGGCACGGTGCGCGGCGCTGTGCTGCGCGATGAACTGACGCAAACCATGCAAACGGTGCGGGCCAGAGCGACCATCAGCGCCACCGGCGCCTGGGCCGACCTGCTGCGCGCGCACAACGGCGCCAAGCCGCGCCTGCGTCCCCTGCGCGGCAGCCATCTCGTGCTGCCTGCGTGGCGGCTGCCGCTGGCGCAGGCGGTCAGCCTGATGCATCCGCGCGACGGCCGCCCGGTGTTCGCCTTCCCGTGGGAGGGCGTGACCCTGGTGGGGACAACGGACGTCGACCACAGCGCGCACCTGTCGCGCGAGGCCGCCATCACGCAGGAAGAAACCGACTACCTGCTGGCGGCGCTGCACGACCAGTTCCCCACGCTGGGCCTGAGCGAGCAGGACGTGATTGCGACTTACGCCGGTGTGCGCCCGGTGATCGATACCGGCAAGTCCGATCCATCGAAAGAGGCGCGCGATCACGCGCTGTGGCTGGAGGATGGCCTGCTGACCGTCACCGGCGGCAAGCTGACCACCTTCCGTGTCATCGCGCTGGATGCGCTGAAGCACGCCAGGCCGCTGCTGCCGGAGTGGCAGGCAGACCTGACGCCGCAGCCGATCTTCCGCAACACGGCGCCGCTGAACCACGGCCTGCATCTGCCGGCGGGCCAGGCGCATCGTCTGGAAGGACGCTATGGCGCGCAGGCGCAGGCGTTGGCTGAAGCCGCGCGTGAAGACGAGCTGCAAGTCGTGCCCGGCACACAAACCCTGTGGGCGCAGCTGCGCTGGGCGGCGCGCCATGAGGCGGTGCTGCGGCTGGACGACTTGCTGCTGCGGCGTACGCGCCTCGGCATTCAGCTGCGGGGCGGCGGCGCGGACATCATGCCGCGCGTGCGGGCCATCTGCCAGCCGGAATTAGAGTGGTCCGACGAACGCTGGACTGCCGAAGAGGCGGCATATCTGGCATTATGGAAGAATCATTACAGCTTGCCGCGAGAGCGAGCATAAGAGACGACATGTCCGAATCCTATATCCTGTCCATCGACAATGGAACGCAGAGCGTGCGCGCCTTGCTGTTCGACCTGCGCGGCAACCTCGCCGCCAAGACGCAAGTCCACCTGGAGCCTTACTACTCCGATCACCCTGGCTGGGCCGAGCACAAGGCCGAAGGCTATTGGCAGGCGGTGTGCCTGGCCTGCCAGCGTCTGTGGGCCACTACCAGCATCAGCAAATCGCAGGTGAAAGGCGTGGCCGTGACCACGCAGCGTGGCACGGTGGTCAACGTGGACAGCGAAGGCAAGCCGCTGCGTGCGGCCATCACCTGGCTGGACCAGCGCCGCACCGAGCAGGTGCCGCCGCTGGGCGGCTTATGGAAAGCCGCGTTCAAGGTGGCGGGCGTGGACGGCACTATCGATTATTTCCGCCGCGAGGCCGAGATCAACTGGATCAAGGCCCATCAGCCGGACGTGTGGAATCGCACGGGCAAGTTCCTGCTGCTGTCCGGCTATCTGAATTACTGCCTGAGCGGTCGCTACGCCGATTCAACGGGCTCGCAAGTGGCTTACGTGCCCTTCGACTACAAGCGCCACAAATGGGCCGGTGCGCGCGACTGGAAATGGCAGGCGCTGGCGATTCGTCCCGACATGCTGCCCGAGCTGGTGGAGCCGGGTACCGTCATCGGCGTGATTACCCGGCAGGCATCGGACGAAACAGGCATCCCGCAAGGCTTGCCGCTGGTGGCTGCGGCGGCCGACAAGGCCTGCGAGGTGATTGGCGCGGGCTGCCTGGAGCCGCACATCGGTTGCCTGAGCTACGGCACCACGGCCACCATCAACACCACCAGCAAGAAGTATGTGGAAGTCACGCCCTTCATTCCGCCTTATCCGGCGGCGATTCCGGGCGCCTACAGCACCGAAGTGCAGATCTTCCGCGGCTACTGGATGGTCAACTGGTTCAAGGAGCAGTTCGGCGACCGCGAACAGGCCGTGGCCACGGAGCGCGGCATGGCGCCGGAAGCGCTGTTCGACAGCCTGGTGAATGCGGTGCCGCCAGGTTCCATGGGCCTGATGCTGCAGCCGTACTGGAGTCCCGGCATCAAGGTGCCGGGACCGGAAGCCAAGGGCGCCATGATCGGTTTCGGCGATGTGCACACGCGCGCCCACATGTACCGGGCGATCCTGGAAGGCCTGGCTTACGCACTGAGAGAAGGCAAGGAGCGCATCGAAAAACGCAGCGGCGTGCCAATCACCGAGCTGCGCGTGGCGGGCGGCGGCTCGCAAAGCGATGCAGCCATGCAGCTGACGGCCGATATCTTCGGCCTGCCTGCGGCGCGTGCGCACATCTACGAAACGTCGGGACTGGGTGCGGCGATTGCGGTCGCGGCGGGCCTCGGCTTGCACGGCAGCTTCCGCGAAGCGATCAGCGCGATGACACGGCCGGGCCGCGTGTTCCAGCCCGATCCTGCGCATCGCAAGACGTACGAACAGCTGTACAAGCGGGTCTACCTGAAAATGTACAAGCGCCTGCAGCCGATGTACCAGGAAATCGCTGCGATCACAGGCTATCCGGAAGCGCTTTAGCGGTTGGCGACGGTCTTGATGGCGTCGAGGGCTGCGCCGCCGGGGCGGGTGGCGCGGACCTGATTGCGTCCGCTTTCCTTGGCCACGTACATGGCGCGGTCGGCGGCGACAAACAGGGCCTCGATATTATCGGTCGGGGTGGGGTGCAGCGTGGTCACGCCGATGCTGACCGTAATCCACGGCGAGGTTGGCGATTTCGGATGCGGCAGCTGCAGCGATTCGATATGCGCGCGGATCGACTCCGCCAGCAAGTAGGCCGAATCCGCTTCCGTCTCCGCGAACAGCAGCACGAATTCTTCGCCGCCGTAGCGCGCAGCGAGATCGGTCACGCGCAGAGCGTGGGTGCTGATGGCTTGCGCCACCTGCTGCAGGCAGACGTCGCCCTGAGCATGCCCCAGGGTGTCGTTATAGAGCTTGAAGTGGTCCACGTCCAGCACCACCAGCGACAGCGCAGCGCCGTTGCGCATGGCGCGCTGCCATTCCTTTTCCAGGAAGGTATCGAAGTGGCGGCGGTTGGCGATCTTGGTCAGCGGGTCGACCATGGCCGCGCGCTGCAGCGCATCTTCGGACAGCTTGTGGTGGGTGATGTCGTGCAGCAGGCCGATGAACAGCGGCTGGCGCAGGAACATCGGCGTCAGCGTCAGGTCCATGCACACGGACTTGCCAGTGCGGTGGCGGATGATCACTTCGCGCGTGCCGTGGCTATGCGCCGTATCCGGCGAGGCAGTGTAGCGCGAGAAGTATTCCAGGTATTCCTGCGCCACCAGGGGATTCAGCAGGTCGGAAATCGATTTGCCCGCCAGCTCGTTGGTCATATAACCCAGATAGCCGTCGCAAGCCGGATTGGTGAACTGAATGCGTCCATCCGGCTCGATGATCATCAAGCCTTCGGCCATATTGTTGACGATGGTGCGCAGGCGTTCCGCCTGTTCCTGCTGGCTCTCGGTAGCGAAGCGGATTTGCAGCTGGGTGCGCACACGCGCGCATACTTCGGCCATGCGCAGCGGCTTGCTGATGTAATCGACGGCGCCGAGATCGAAACCGGCGACGACATCGTCCTGTCCATTGCGGGCGCTCATGAACAGAACGGGAATATTTTGGGTAGCGGCGTTAGCCTTCAGCTGGCGGCAGGTTTCGAAGCCGTCCATGCCGGGCATGATTACATCCAGCAGGATCAGGTCGGGGTGTACGCGGCGCGCAATTTCCAGGGCGCGTTCGCCCGAATTGGCCACGAAGGTCTGGTAACCCTGTTCGACCATCAGCTTCCGCAGAACACTCAGGTTATCCGGCGCGTCATCGACGATGAGGATCGCGGCGTCTCGCCGCGTCGTAAAGCTGGTACCGCCTGAAATCATGCTGGCCTAAAGTCCGTGGTGACTGTCTGGCCAAATCATACCGGCAAGCCAACAAGAATTGTAAAAAATCATGCTAAGTTTTGCCGAAATAAGACGCGGAAACGCTGTCTGTTCAACAAACTTAGCAATTATCTAACGAAATTCTGTGACAATTGGTGTTAATTGCCGACGGGAAATCCCGTCGACATTGTGACGATTATTTACAGGCGCGCCTTGATCAGTTTGCCCAGGATTTCGATGCCCTGGCGGATACGCTCCGGCGGTACGGTCACGAAGGACAGACGCAGGGTGTTGGTTTCGGGCTCGTTGGCGTAGAACGGCGAGCCTGGCACGAAGGCGACCTTTTGCTTGATGGCTTCGTCCAGCAGTTCCATGGCGTTGATGTGCTTTGGCAGATCAACCCAGATGAACATGCCGCCTTCCGGCTTGGTCCAGGTGGCGGACGCAGGGAAGTGTTCGGCCATCGCATCCAGCATGGCCTGGCACTGATTGCCGTACAGCTCGCGGATGGTCGGAATGTGCTGGTCCAGGAAGCCATCCTTCACCACTTCATGCACCACCATCTGGGTCAGCTGGGCGGTGTGCAGGTCGGCGGCTTGCTTGGCCAGTTCCAGGCGGCGCACCATCGGCTTCGGCGCGACCACGTAACCCAGGCGGATGCCGGGGGTCAGCACTTTGGAGAAGGAACCCATGTAGATCACGCCATCCGGATTCATGGCGACCATTTTCGGGCTAGGCTGGCCCTTGTAGCTCAGGGCGCCGTAAGGATCGTCTTCGATCAGCGGCAGGTTCAGGCGGGCGCAGGTTTCCACCAGTTCCTGGCGGCGCTCGACGGACAGCGAACGGCCGGTCGGGTTCTGGAAGTTCGGCAGCGCGTACAGCAGGCGCGCGCCGGCGGCGATGCGGTCCAGCGAAGACGGCACCAGGCCATGTTCGTCGGTGTCCACCGACACAAATTCAGGACGATACACGGAGAAGGCTTGCAGCGCGCCCAGGTAGGACGGGGTCTCCACCAGCACTTTGCTGCCTTCGTCGATCAGCACTTTGCCAATCAGGTCCAGCGCCTGCTGGGAGCCGGACACCATCAGCACTTGCTCTGGCGAGATCTGTGCGCCGTTTTGCGACACCGAGTCCGCGATCCACTGGCGCAGCGGCATGTAGCCGTCGGTCGGACCGTACTGCAGGGCAGTTTTGCCGGCGGTGGACAGCACTTTGTCGAACGCTTTCTGCATGACTTCGACCGGGAAGGTGGCTGGCGATGGCAGGCCGCCGGCGAAGGAGATGATCTCAGGCTGCTGGGTCACCTTCAGGATTTCGCGGATGAAGGAGCTTTGCATCTGCATCGCACGCTCGGAGAAGTGCCACTGCAGCGGGTTCGGTGTCTCGATTTTCATAAATATTCTCGGTAAAGGAGGGCGCCGAAGCGCCTTCCGGCAATCTGTAAACTATTTAGGCGATTTCGGCGATCAGTTCGATCTCAACGCAGGCGCCGCGCGGGATCTGGGCCACACCGAAGGCGGAGCGGGCGTGCTTGCCGGCGTCGCCGAACACTTCGCCCAGCAGCTCGGAGCAGCCGTTGGTGACCAGGTGCTGTTCGGTGAAGTCCGGCGTGGAGTTCACCAGGCTCATGACCTTGACGATGCGCTTCACGCGGGTCAGGTCGCCGCCGCAGGCTTCCTGCAGGGTGCCCATCAGGTCGATGGCGATGGCGCGTGCGGCTTTCTGGCCTTCGGCGGTGTCGATGTTCTTGCCGAGTTGGCCAACCCATGGGTTACCGTCCGGCTTCTTGGCGATGTGGCCGGAGATGAACACCAGGTTACCGGTCTGCACGTACATGACGTAGGCAGCGACAGGAGCGGCCGGAGGAGCCAGGGTGATATCGAGCGACTTCAGTTTTTCGTAGACGGACATGGTTTTTCCCGGGTAAAAATGGTTCGGTAAGACCGCTATTGTACTCTGGGGCCTTCCGAATAAGCGACGGTCAACGGGCTACTTTGAAGCGTTTTCCTGCGCTGACAGTGGCAATAACGGCGAGAGCGAACAAAATATGCTCGGTTTGCAGCTTTTCGTTCAGCACCAGCGCGGCGCCCAGCAGGGACAGGAAAGGCTGCACCAGCTGCACTTGTCCCACCCGTGAAACGCCGCCCAGCGCCATGCCGCGGTACCAGAAGAAGAATCCGATAAACATGGAGAACACGCAGGTGTAGGCGAAGCCGCCCCAGGCTTGCACGCTCGCGCCGCCGAGCTGCAGGGCGTGGGTCCAGGCCTGCCAGGTGGCGATTGGCAATGCTACCGGCAGCGACAGCACGAGTCCCCAGGCGATGACCTGTTCGCCGCCCATTTGCTGCGACAGCCGGCCGCCTTCCGCGTAGCCCGCGCCGGCGCACAGCACGGCGGCGAAGATGGCCAGGTCGGCGGCGTGCAGCGTGCCGCCGCTCTGGCGTAGCGCGAATGCGGCCACCAGCGCGCTGCCCAGCAGGGCCATCATCCAGAAGCCCATCGACGGCCGTTCATGTCCGCGCAGGGCGGACATCAGTGCCGTGGCCAGCGGCAGCACGCCAACCAGCACCGCGCCGTGCGAAGCGGGCAGGGTGCGCATGGCGATGGATGTCAGCAGCGGGAAGCCGATGACGCAGCCGGCGCCGACCATCAGCAGGGGCGGGATCTGCTTTTGCGTCGGCAGCGGCGCACGCTTCCACAGCAGCCAGCAGGCCGACAGCAACGCCGCCACCACGGCACGGCCCATCGCCACAAATACAGGATCGAGATCGGCGACGGCCATCCGCGTGAACGGCAGCGTGAGACTGAAGATCGCCACGCCGGCCAGACCCAGCAGCATCCCTCGCGTCTCCGCACCGCCGCCCTCCACGACGCTGCCCGGCCCGGTGTGCGGGTTGTCTGCCGCTTCGCGCGGCACACTGCCGCTGGCCGCGCACATGGACAAGTCGCGTTGGCGCGTCGGGTAGTCTGTACTGTGGACGCTCATCGCAACTGCTCCTCGCCCAGCACGCGGCGCAATTGTTCGGCTTCGAGGTTGGCGCCGGTCAGCGGCAGGCCGAGCTTCTTGCCCTTGACGCGCGGGTAGTTCCTGAGCTGCATGGCCGCCGCCAGCGCCGCGGCGCCGGCGCCTTCCGCGACATTGTGCGTCGCGTAGTAATACAGACGAATTGCGCGTGCGATTTCGTCGTCGCTGACCGCAACCACATCGTCCGCATGTTGCAGCACGAACGGCAGCGACGCCGGATCAGGCGTGCGACACGCCATGCCGTCCGCGATCGCCGTATCAACCGCAGCGCTGACCGGCTCGCCGGCGCGGAACGACAGCTGATAGCCCGGCGCACCGGCCGACACCACGCCAATCACGCGCGTGTTCAAGCCCAGCGCCTCGCGTGCCGCGATGGCCGCGCAAAAGCCGGAGCCCTGTCCGATCGGCACGAACACCGTGTCGATATCCGGCTGTGCGCGCAGCAGCTCCAGCCAATAGGTGGCGACGCCAGCGACGAGGTCTTCGTGGCATGGCGGCACCATATGCAGTCCATCACGCTCCGCCAGCATCACGGCATGCTCGCGGCTGGCCTGAAAATCATCGCCGTGTTCGACGATATTTGCGCCAAGTGAGCGCATCATGGCCGTCTTCTCCGCGCCATTCCCGTGCGGGAAAACGATGGTCGCCTTCAATCCATTGCGCTGCGCCGCAAACGCGGTCGACACGCCATGGTTGCCGCGCGTAGCGGTAATCACGCCGGGCGTGTCCGGTGAACGCTGCAACAGCTTGCGCATGTAGACCAGGCCTCCGCGCGCCTTGAAGGCCGCGGTCGGCGTATGGTTTTCGTGCTTGATCCAGGCGTGCGTGCCCAGCGCCTCATTCAACAAGGCCCAGGAGATCTGCGGCGTAGGCGGCATGACCGAGTAGACGATGTCGGCGGCATGGGCAATCTCATTGGCGCTTGGAAGCTTCATGATCGTGTGCTGGAAAAAGTGGATCGATGGGTGTATCGTAGGATAAATGACCAGTACAGAACCAATACACTTTCGACGATAATCCTACGCACTGTGACGGTAAAATGACCGATACACTCACTTCTTCGGCCCCGGCCCGGGCGCCGCGTGGCTCTGCGCCGATGGCGTTGCTGTCGCGCGAATCCGGCGAATCGCTGATCGACCAGATCGTGCGCTCGGTCGCCGCGCGCATTGACGACCGCGTCCTGCGCAGCGGTGCGCGCATGCCGTCGATCCGCCAGTTCGCCGCCACGCATGGCGTGTCGGCCTTCACCGTGGTTGCTGCCTACGACAAGCTGGTGGCGCGCGGCTATCTCGAATCACGGCGCGGCGCAGGTTTCTATATCCGCGAGCGAACCGCATTGAACGCGCCGGAGCAGCGCAGCCAGGCGCCTTTCCCGGACGGGCATACGCTTGACGTGGTCTGGCTGGTCCGCAATATGTTCCGCCCGATGGCGCACCAGCACACTCCCGGTACAGGCGTGCTGCCGGCGGACTGGCTGGATGGCCCCGTGATCGCCAACGCGCTGCGCGCCATCAGCCGCCAGCACGCGGGACTGCTGCTCAATTACGGCGTGCCGCAAGGCTTCCTGCCGCTGCGCCAGCAGCTGCAGCACAAACTGGCCGAGCTGGAAATCGCCGCCACGCCCGAACAGCTGGTGACCACGGCCGGCGTGACGCAGGCGCTGGACATGGTGGCGCGCGAATTCACGCGTCCCGGCGACACGATCTTTGTCGACGATCCCGCATGGTTCCTGATGTTCGGTTCCTTCGCCGCCTTGGGCGCGAAAGTGGTCGGCATTCCGCGCCTTGCCGATGGTCCCGATATCGCCCAGCTGGCGGAACTGGCGGCGATCCACAAGCCGCGCCTGTACGTGATCAACTCCGTGCTGCACAACCCCAGTTCGACTTCGCTGTCCGCTGCCAAAGCTTTTCAGATCCTGCGCATTGCGGAAGAACACGGCATCACCATCGTGGAAGACGATATCTACTGCGACCTGCATCCGGGCAGCGCGGTGCAGCCCGCAACGCGTCTGGCCGCGCTGGACCAGTTGCAGCGGGTGATCTATCTCGGTGGTTTCTCGAAGACGATGGCAGCCAATCTGCGGGTCGGCTACATCGCCACATCGCCCGAACTGGCGCAGCGTCTGGCCGACCGCAAGATGCTGCAAACCCTGACCACCAGCGATATCGGCGAGCGGGTGGTGTACAAGATTCTGTCGGAAGGCCTGTATCGCAAGCACGTCGAACGCGTGCGCAACCGGCTGGACGCGGTCCGCGCGCGTGCTGTACGGCAGATGGAGCAGGTAGGATTGAAAGTGCCGGTAGCGCCGCCGGCCGGCATATTCGTCTGGGCCGATGCGGGACGCGACACCAATGTGCTGACCGAACATGCAATGGCCGAAGGCCTGCTGCTGGCGCCCGGCAGCCTGTTCTCGCCAAGCCAGCTGCCGTCCACGTTCATGCGCCTGAACGTGGCAGCGCTGCAGGGGCCAGAAATCTGGCGCTTCCTGCAGCGCGAGTTGCGTTGAAGTCGCTTAATTAATTGGCGTCTTAGAAATTGTCGTGTTGTTGAGCGGTGTCGTAACAGTAACGATGAAATTACCGGCAGTCGTAGTAGGTGGACACTGGACAGTCACTACATAAGTCGGAACATTCGCTGGCGAACCAACCGCCAATACCACGTTCGGGACAGTCATAGTAGATGGAGTGACCGTAGCTGACTGGGTACCGAACACTGCAGCAAATGTGACCTTCGTATCGGCCGGCATCCACAAGCCGCGATCATCCTTGATTGTCACGCCGACGTCCATAGTGCCATTCGCAGGGCAGGCCAACGTTGCCGGTTGAGTCGTGACATTAGCGTGGCTGCCCGAGAACTGCACGACAAGTTGTCTTGCCACGTAAAGTACCTGAGGCGTGCGTGGCTGTGACTTGTTGAGAACACCATTGTATAGACCATCCCCTGGTGTATTGCAGGATTTGGTAGTGTTCGGACCGATGCAAGGTTCGCCCGGTGACCACGTGCCATTTTCGTCGTCGTCGCGATAAATGTCCGGGCTTCGGTCATCAAATTGTTCGCCAGGGTCGTACATATTGTTGCCATTGGCATCGATGAAACTCTCTTCACCCAGAGCGTAGCCCAGAACCGTTGTCCTGCCGTTGATCGGGCGTGGATTGGCTGACCAGAGCTTGACTGTGCAGGTTCCTGCGACGGTCAGGCAAGACGGCTCGACCACGCCCCCTTCAGTCGAGAAGTTCACGGCGGTGCCGTCCGGGACTGCGTTGCCGAAGTGGTCGCCAACGATTGTGCGGATGACCGTGCAGGTCAGGTCATAGTTGAATCCTTCGCAATTGCCGACTTCAACTGCTATCGAGAAGTGATTTTGGTCTGGTACGCCACTCGAAACGACAAGCAGGCTGGATGTAGTCGTCAGCATGGGCGAGGAGTTGGTGGCAGTTGCGATCACCCTGACTGAGGTGGGGATTGTGCCACCACCTACACTCGTTGTAATGGTGCCATCTTGCGCCGTGGTGGCGGAAGAGGGGCTTAATTGCAGGCCTCCCGTGGTCGTGGTCGCATTGCTATCGTTGAACTTGAAGCTAACTTGTTTTCCGGCGAGAGGGCTTCCGTTCTGGTCAAGTACCTGAAATTTCAGGGTCGAGACTTCTGGACGGTCGACGCCGCCTGTTCCAACAAGCGCAATGTTCGAAGGTGTGGCGCTTACGAACTTGAGCGAACCAGCCGCAGCCGGCAGGACCGTGATCACAGCGGATTTGCTCAGCGTGGCATTGGGAAGTATGACGGTAGCGGTCACGGTGTCCGAGCTGCTGCACCCTTTGTCCGTGTAACTGGCGATTGCAATGCCATTCTGTGTGATGACAGGGGTACCGATGACGGCTTTACCTGACTGGACGCAAGGCGTATTGAAAGCTACGGAGACTGGTTGCGGATAAGGGACACTGCCATTCATAACTGTTACTGACACACTGGCATTGCCGCCGGCAGGCAATGTAGAGGGAGTGAGCTGGATGTCGCTCAGGGTCAGGAAGGGGAAGCTGACTGTGTAGTTTTTGCTTGCTTTGAGGTTGTTTGTTCCCACCACCGAAGTCGCTGATAGAGTGAACGCGCCAGCCTGGGTTCCAGCAGAGAGTCTGATGGAAGCGACGCCACTGGCATCGGTCAACGCAGTCGCAGAGGCGGGAGAGAAGACCGCAGTGCTATCAGTGCTGGCAAATGTGACCACGGCGTTCGGAACGGCCGCACCTGAACTGTTTTTGAGCGTCGTCTTGACTGTCAGCGGATTATCAGGCGCCACGTTGATGCTCGCGGCACCGCTAATATCTGTCGTATCCATTGTCAAAGCGCCGGCGCTTGGGCCGGGATTTGAGCCGGTATTGGCGGATGTTCCGCCGCAGCTGGGTAGAGCAGAGCTGCGCGACGGATCGAGGTTGAGACAGCCATCGTCCCTGCCACCGCCGCCGCAGGCCGTCAGAAGGGCCGCCAACAGGATTACGGCGAAACGGTTTGCCAGGCTTGTGAGCTTCGTTGAGTTCAACATGTGCCGCCCCTAGATTAGTTATTGTCGTCGTTCAAAGCCATAAGGCTCAGGCCTGCGGCTTCGGTTGCTGCCGTCAGGCTTTGCTGCGCATCTTTGCCCAGTACCAGGCGTACGTCGCTTGCCTGCAGCTGCTTGCTGGACAGTTGCGCTTTGCCCTGCAGTGCTTTCTGCAGGCTTTCCGCCTCTTTCTCAAAGCCTGGGCTGTATTGGATGGTCGTAGCCAACTGGCGATAGGGTTTGTCGTTGCTCAGGCGGTCGACGGGAATGCCCATCTGTCCCAGCATGCTGCGGAAGCGCTTGGCCATTCCGGTGACGCCATTGCCGTTTGAGACTTCCAGGCGTGCCATCTGCACCTTGTTAGCCTTTGGCATGGCGGCCAACACGGGCTGAGGAGCCGCTGGTGCCGGCTGCGCTACGGAAGCAGATATCAGCTTGGCGGCAGCGGGCGTGGAGGCTGGCGCTGGCGTTGGAACAGCAGGAGCAGCAAGCGTAGGAGCGGCGGCGACGCGCTGCTTCAGTTCGAAGACATTTGGCGACAGCTGTACCAACTCCATGCGTGAGGCGATTTGTAAGGGATCGACGATGGCCATTGTGGGCTTCGGTGCGCGCGGCACGTAAGGCTCGGGTACTGGCGCGCTTGTTGCGGGCGTTGTCGCGGCCAATGCGACGACTTGAGTCACTGCAGCGGAGGGTGCCGGGGCCGCTGCTGGAACCGCCGTACTTGGCGTAGCCCTGGCTGTCTGAATTGAACCCACGGCGGCGCTGGAGTCGGTTGCAGGCGCACCGGAAGCGAGCATCGGTTGTTGGGAGGCTGACGGCATGGCCTCGGGTGCGGCGGCGGATTCGGCCAATTGCAAATTCTGGAAAGCTTTGGGGCCGGCGCCGAGTGCCATAGCGCGGCGTAGTGTCTGTGCCGCTGCCACGTTATCGCCCATCAGATATTGAACATAGCCCAGGTTCGTGTGCGGTTGTGCTTCGCCGGGGTAATCATTTACCAGCGCGATCAAGGCTTTGCGCGCATCCTCCAGGTGACCCTGCTGCGCTTCGATGACTGCAACCGCATTTCGCGCTTCCAGCTGATTGGCATCCAACGACAGCGACTGTGCGTAGGCGCCCAGAGCGAGTGCCAGCTGACCGCGTTCGTGGTGGAAGCGACCCAGACGGTTCCAGGAGGCGATCTGGTTATCCTGATTGACGCGCATCACTGGCTGCATGGCCAGGACGCGCGGCGGCGGGGCACCGCAGCCCTGGAGGAGAAGGCCGCCGCCAATGGCGGCAAGTACGAGGGGCTTGAGCTTCATTTTTTCGCTCCTTTGTTGTTATCAGTTATTGCCGCCCATGGTAGGCAGCAGCACGCGATAGATCTGGATGAAAGCAGGTCCCATCAGCACGACGAGCAGCGAGGGGAAGATGAAGAAAATCAACGGGAATAGAAGTTTCAAGGCAATCTTGGCCGCGGCTTCTTCCGCGCGCTGGCGGCGGCGTGTACGCAGTTGTTCGGATTGAACGCGGAGCGAATCGGCGATGCTGGTACCGAAACGTTCAGCCTGGATCAACATGGCCACCAGCGCATCGACATCTTCGACGCCGGTGCGAAGCGCAAGATTACGCAAGGCGCGCTCCTTCGGCAGGCCCGCGCGCAGTTCCAGTGTTACCAGGTGTAATTCATCACTCAGCACCGGGCTTTTGAGGCCGATTTCGTCGGCCACTCGCAGCAGTGCGGCGTCCATTGCCAGGCCGGCCTCGACGCACACAGTCATCAGGTCCAGCGCGTCCGGGAAGCTCTCGAAGATTTCGCGCTGGCGGCGCTGGACCATATTCGACAGCAGGAAGTTCGGCAAGTAATATCCGAAGGCGGCCGTGAGCAAGAGCCAAAACAGCGTACCGTTGACCGACATTTTGCTATTGGTGACAGCGATCGTGACCATCACCAGCAGCGGCAGGCCTGCGGCCAGTGCAGTTTTTGCCGCGAAGTACAGTACGGGGGCGCTGGGATGGCGCAATCCGGCATTGAAGAAGCGCGTGCGCAGCGCTGAATGCTCCCAGCTTTCTTCGGACTCACCGGAGAGCTTGGCGAGCGGTGCGGTTACGCGCGCCAGCCTTGCCAGGCGGGCGGCGCCGCGCGCCTTCCTGTCGTTGCCGAGGCGGCTGCCGGCATCCGTTACCGCTTGCAGGCGTTCCTGCACCGGATCAGCGGAGAAGCGGCTCATAAGCGCGTAGGCCATGCCGAAGACGGCGGTGAAGACCAGCGCGAGAAAAGCGATCTGCATGATGCTCATGGCTGCCTCCGTAACTACACGCGAATTTTAATAATGCGGCGCATCATGTACACGCCGGTAGCCATTAACCCTAAGGCGCCTACAATCATCTTGCGGCCGAAGGGATCGGTGTACAACACCGTCATGAAGCCGGGACTGGTCAAGTTGATCACGAGAGCGGCGCCGAATGGCAGCAAGCCCAGGACCCAGGCTGACATACGGCCTTCTGCCGACAGCACCCGCACCTGGCCCAGCAGCTTGATGCGTTCGCGGATGATGTTACTGATATTCCCCAGCAGCTCGGCCAGATTGCCGCCTGTCTCGCGCTGGATCATCACTGCGATGACGAAGTAGCGTACATCGGTGCTGGGAACGCGGTTAGCGAGGTTCAGTAGTGCTTCGGACATCGACATGCCGAAGTTAACTTCGTCGAAGGCGATCCGGAATTCATCGGCGATGGGATCGCGCATTTCGTCGCCGACCATTTTGATTGCCGTCGGAAATGCATGGCCGGCGCGCAGCGCACGGCCGATCAGGTCGAGCGCATCCGGCAGCTGGTGGTCGATCTTGTCCAGTCGCTTGCTCTTTGCGCGGCGCGCATACAGCAGTGGCAGGTCAATTGCCAGACCAGCGGCAGCAAAAACCAGCGGTATCGGGAGATGAAGCCACAGCGCGGCGCCACCTGCCGCGGCGGCCGCCAGCAGCGATAGCGTGATGAAGTCCGACACACTCCAGGACAGTCCGGACTGCTCCAGAAGACGGTCCAGCGTACTGACGCGCGGCAGCTTAAGCAACAAGCGCTGCATGACCGGCGATTCGCTGAGCAGGCGTTGCTTGATCATCGAGCTGGATTGCTGGCCGGCGTATCCGCCAGCCGACATCAACCGCAGGCGGCGCGCCACGCGCTCCGCTTCGGGACCTTTCTGTGCGTTCCAGGTCAGGTAGACACCTTCGATCAGAAGCACTACCGCGAGGAAAACCAGTGTCCCCATGATGTAGTAGAGGTAGTCCATGGCTTAACCTTTTTTGGGCAGGGCTGGCGTAAAGATTTCATCGGGCAGGGTGACGCCGAAGTTGCGCAGGCGTTCACTAAAGCGCGGCCGCACACCGGTTGCGGTGAAGTAGCCTTGCACTGCGCCATCGTTGGAGAGGCCGGTTTGTTTGAAGCAAATGATTTCCTGCATCGTAATCATTTCGCCTTCCATGCCGGTGATCTCGGAGATCGACATCAGCTTGCGCTTGCCGTCGGTCAGACGCGCCACCTGCACTACAACGCCGATGGCGGAACTGATTTGCTGGCGCATCGCTTTCACCGGCAGGCCGGCAGCCCCCATGCTGATCATGTTCTCCAGGCGGGTCAGGGCGTCGCGCGGTGTGTTGGCGTGAATGGTAGCCATCGAACCTTCGTGGCCGGTATTCATCGCTTGCAGCATGTCCAGTGCCTCGGCGCCACGTACCTCGCCGAGGATGATGCGGTCGGGACGCATACGCAGGGCGTTACGTACCAGAGCGCGCTGGGTCACTTCGCCTTTGCCTTCGATATTGGGAGGGCGGGTTTCGAGACGTACCACGTGCGGCTGCTGCAGCTGAAGCTCGGCCGCGTCTTCGATGGTCACCACCCTTTCGAAGTGATTGATGAAGCCGGAGATGGCGTTCAGCATGGTGGTCTTGCCGGAGCCGGTGCCGCCCGAGATCAGAATGTTAACCTTGGACTTGCCAAGCGCCTGCAGGATGGTCGCCATGGCTTCAGTCATACTATTGAAGCTGATCAGCTCATTCAAACCCAGAGGATCAGCGGAAAAGCGGCGAATCGATAGCACTGGGCCGTCGATCGCCAACGGAGGAATGATGGCGTTTACACGGGAGCCATCCGGCAGGCGGGCGTCAACCATGGGGCTTGACTCGTCGATGCGGCGGCCTACCCTCGACACGATCTTGTCGATGATCTTCATCAGGTGGGCGTCGTCGTTGAAGGTCACTTGCGTGAGCTCGAGACAGCCACGTCGTTCCACATACACTTGGCGCGAGGTGTTGACCAGAATGTCCGAGATATTCGGGTCGGCCAGCAGCGGTTCCAGCGGGCCAAAGCCGAGCACCTCGTACTGTATGTCGCGCGTAAGGTTACGGCGCTCGCTATCGTTTATGACCACCATATTCTCTTCGAGCAGGCGCTCGACGAGGATGCGCAGCTCGTCGCGGATCTGGTCCTGGGTCAGACGCTGCATGCCTTCCAGATCAACGCGGTCGAGCAGGGTCTGGTGGATGCGGTGCTTGAGTTGCTGGTAGGCGCGGTTGTCGATGCCTTCCGTGCGCAGTGGGGCGACATTGCCGCTGGCGCCAGTGCCAAGTCGGTTGCGAAGGGTATGAGCTGGTATTTGCATGATTCTCTCCCGGGTATTCAGTGTCGTCTTTAACTACGCTGCAGCATGCGCGATAGCCAGCCGCGCTGTTCGCCTTCAGGCTCGCCGGCCAATTGGCGGGCCATGTCTTGCAGGGCTTTGGATACGGGGCTGTTGCGTGCCAGTTTCAGGATCGGAACACCCTGATTGACGGAGGCGGCAGCTGCTTCGTAATGATTTGGTATGGTTTTGAACATGCGTGTACCGTAGGCTTTCTCGCAATCGGCCAGCCGGATGTCGCCTGTGTTGGAGTGGCGATTGACAATCAGGTTGATCCTGTCATTGCTGTAGCCGAGCGAGCGGAAGACTGACAGCAGGCGCTTGCCGTCGCGGATGTAGGGCAGGGTGGCTTGCAGGATCGGGAATAGCATGTCGGCGTGATCCAACGCGCGCACGCTGACCGCATCGAAGTTCCGGCCGATATCCAGAATGATGAAGTCATAGTGCTGGCGCGCCAATTTGAGCAGGGCATCGATGTGTTCCGGCTGCACGTCGTTGGCATGGGTAGGATCTTCCGGTGCGGCCAGTACGCCGAAGTTCGGAGTGACCTGTACCATGCTGGAGGCCAGGAAGGATGGGTCGAGACGGTGGATCTGCTGCGCAACCTGGGCCAGGCTGGCGGCGGGCCGTTGATCGGATACGAACAGTGATGCGTCGCCGAACTGCAGGTTCAAGTCGAGCAGCGCCACGCGCTTGCCTTCCGCAGCAGCCAGGGCGTAGGCGAGATTTGTGGCCAGGAAGGTGGCGCCACTGCCGCCTTTGCAGGAAACAAAAGCCAGCACTTTGCCAGTGGCTCGCGAAGAAATGGCGCGCTTTTCGTCGATGCGGCGCACGGCCTCGATCAGCGCGTGCTGATCCATCGGCAGTGGCAACACCTCGCGCACGCCGGCGCGCATTGCCTGTAGCAGGAATTCCGGCGTTTGCTGCTGGCAAGCGACGATGATGGCGGTGCCCGGATGCTGGCTGCTCAGGCTTTCAATGCGCTCGAACTCGTGGCCGTTGACCACCGGCTGTGCCAGCAGCACCAGATCCGGTACCTGTTCGGACGTATTGAGTTTGTCCATCGGTCCGGAAACCAGCTCCACGTGATCGGTTGCGCTGCGCTCGCGCAACAGACGGCCAATTTCGAAGAGATGTTTATCGTTGTTGGAGATGGCAGTGATCTTCATGGTAATTCTCCAGCGCCTAGTCGTTAAAGCCAAGGCTTTCGGCGTGCAGGATGACCGTGGACGTCGGCAAAGTAATGTCCGGGATTCCAAAGAGGCTGTGATACTTAACGCCAACCAGGGAGACCCTGACGCGGTCGATGCACTGGGCGGTTCTGGTCACATCGGCGCAGGCGGACATATTGTCGCCAGGGCTGGTCGGAAAAGACGAGATCGGCGTATCGCTGGTGCTGTTCAGATACTCGATCACGACATTGGAAGTCGTGATTTCGGGGGCGCCAGGTACGGTGTTGCCGCCAAATAGCGCCAGGCTCTGGATGGTGCTGGTCTTGTCAATCCAACGAATGGTTGCCTCGCGCGCGCCGCGGCGGGTAATTTCCTGCATCGTGTTGTACAGGAAGAAGGCTCGGCCGGCGTCGACCAGAGCCAACATCAGGGGAAAGAACACAAACAGTCCTGCCAGCGCGAATTCGACGGCCGCGGCACCACGCTGGTGCCGTTGAGCGATTTGGGTTTGCCGGAACCGGATGTCCATGATGTCCTCCTTCCTTACTTCATGTACCGCATGGTGGTGCTGGGGTTGAAGTACCAGTCGCGTGTCGTGCTGCCGATCATGAGTGGCATCCAGGTGCCAAGCACGAGGTGGTAGTTGTTGATTGAGACGGTGATGCCGACTGGCGCCACGCCATCGGTGCAAGTGCCTACTGCGTAGTTGGAGCCCAGGCAGGTCACGGTCACGTCGCTGGTGCTGATGTTCGGAATATTGGAGTCCTGCGCAGCCTGGCTTACGAGCGACTTGGCAATGCCGACTCCGGAGGACGCGATGGTGGCTTTATCGGCCACCGATATGGAGCGGGCGCCATCACGGGTTGCCTTGGTCAAGGCTTCGTAGTAGGCAAAGGCGCGGCCAATTTCGACGAAACCTGCCAGCAGCACGAACAGCATCGTGATGACCAGTCCGAGTTCTACCATTGCGGCGCCGCGCTGGCGGGAAAGAGGCCTATGACTATGTTTCATTTCGATCACCTGTAAAGCCTGACTGCGGCGTCGGGAACTGGCTCGATCAATCCTTCGAATTCCACGTCGAGATGTTTGGTGCCGCCAGTGAAGTCTGCCCTGCGCAGCATGAAGAAGCGGCCGATGCCGACAGCGCTCATCACGCCGCACGAAGCGTTTCCGACCGGTGCGGAACGGCAGTCCACCAGGACCAGGTTGAGCACGCGGCGGTCTGCTACGCCGGTGTGGGTCGGGGCCTGGAAATAAGCCGCGCTGCTCTGGTTGTAAGGCGCGGGCTGGTAGTCGGTGGCTGAAAAACCGTTGCCCACGCTACTTGGGTAGTTGCCATTGAAGGCGCTGGCACTGCTGTACATAGCGCTATTGGCATTGGCTTCGGCCGTCGTAATGGGATTGCCCACGGCAGGCGGCGATGCGCCATTACTGCGATAGGAGGGGCCGTAAGCCCACAGCACACCGTAGTCGCTATTGGTGATACCTCCGGTGTTGGGAACTGTAGCGGGAGGCAGCGAATACTTGGGTGTGCTGTTGGTCACTGAGACAGTCTCACGCGTTGGAGGGGAACCTTGCCAGTTGACGGCAGAGGTGGGATATTCCTTCACGTTGACGTCCGGCGGCGCCTGCGCGGCATCGCATTTGGAGCCGCCACCGAAATCATCGAAGCGCGAGTTCAAAGCCTTTTCGATGGTGGCGCTCAAGCCGGTGTTGGTGTTTACCTGGCCGCTGCCCAAGGTAATCACGGCGCTGTTGCCGTTGCAAATAAAGGGCGCGGTCGAGTTGGTCGACGAGTTGTTTGCATCGCAGGCCGGCGGTGTATCGACTGGGTTAATCAAGTATGGATCGGAAGGGGCGCCACCCAGCTTGCCTAGGTCGAACAAATTGTAGCCAACGCCCCTGCGGAAGCCGAATTCGACCAGCTCGGTCAGGCCGGACGGGTAGGTATATTGTGCTGTGCGATTGGCTGGATCGACGGCGCAGATGCCGATTGGCGTCACCACGTTCACGTAGCGGCCTGCCACCGCGACGCCGTTTGTGGAGGTGCTGGCTACGCCGGCAATTCCCATCAGAATTGTGGGCATGGTCTTCGAGCCAGTATCGGCTTTCACAAAGGTCAAACCGGCCGGTGCGGCTTTTGCTTGTGCTTGCGTGTACCAGGGGCCGTCCGGGTTATTGGCAAACACAAAATCGCTGGCCTGCATGGTAAGCGACGTCGTAAAGTCATATTTGTGCTTGCCTGCTACGGCGATGCCTGAAGCAATGGCCGCATCGATCCCAGTATCTTTGCTGTTCAGATCTTTAGCGGCCGCCAGGGCGGCGGCATCTGCGGCGTTCTGCAGTTCCGCCTTCGCGATGTAGAGATGGCCCATATCAATCACCAGCCCGCCCATTGGGACCAGGACCAGTACCAGCAATAAGCCGGTCATCACCGCGACGGCGCCGCGCTGGCGATGAAGGGCAGGTTGAATGATCGGTTTCATAGGGACCTCCGGTGCGCGGACTTAGCGGCCAACTCCGATGGTGAAGACATTGGTCTTCGGTTCAGGCGCCTTGAATGACTTCTGATACTGGTCATAGGCTGAGTAAGCGGACTTACCATCGATACCGGTCGGGATCGCGGTATTGTGGTCGGCTGCAGGGTTCAGTACCTGCATCTTCTGCAGATCGCTGATGGAGTCGCCGAAATTTGCGTCATAACGTGGTGTCGGATTGGTGCAGCCCGCCAGCGTTGCGGCGGTGGCAAACAGGAAGACGCCGCGAAGAATAAGGTTTTTCATGGCTGCCTCCTTAGTTCAGATCGAAGCCGCCGGCAGGCTTGCCGTTACGGTCATTTTGCTGGGTTGACTTGGCAGGCATTTCGCCTTCCATTTTTCCTTGCAGCAGACGCTCAACGCGATTCGGGTCAACATAGCTCGCGGTTGGCAGCTTGTCTTCGTATCCCGGTGGCAGCGGCTTGACCAGACGCGGCGTGATGACAAACACGAGCTCCGAGCGGTCGGTCTGGAAGTCGGTACTGCGGAACAGTGCGCCCAGCACCGGCACTTCCCCAAGGAAGGGCATGGTCTTGACGTTATTGGTGGTATTGTTTTTGATCAGGCCACCGATGGCGAAGCTCTGACCGTCATACAGCTGCACCACCGTGGCTGCGCGGCGCGTAGTGAAGGATGGCAGGATCGCGGTGCCGTTGATACCGGCAGCGCTGATGCCGATGCCGTCCTTGTTCAGTTCCGACACTTCCGGCGCCACCTTCAGGTTGATGCGGCCACCTTCCAGCACGGTCGGGGTGAATTTCACCGCCACACCAAACTCTTTTTCTTCCAGCGAGATAGTGGGGATGCCGGCATTATTGGTCTGTGCTACCGGGATGAAGATCTTCCCGCCCGCCAGGAAACTGGCTTCTTGGCCGCTGATGGCCATCAGGTTCGGCTCCGCCAGCACTTTCACCAGGCCGTCGCGCTTCTGTGCGTCGATGGAGAGGAAATTGCCGTTGCGGCGATTGAACGCGTCGACCACGCTGGGGTTGCTCGTCAGGAGATTGGACAGCAAGGTGTAAGTCCAGTTGCCGATGGCATGGCTCACACCGAGGCTGGTGCCCAGTTGATCGACCAGGGTTTTCGACACCTCGGCGACCTTCACTTCCAGCATGACCTGCTGCGGCGCGGCGACAGTCATCATATTGATAATCTTCGGCGAGATGATCAATTCGCTGCTGTTCGAGTTGCTCTGCTGTTGCTGCTGCTGTGAGCCGGCCTGAGTGGCAAGTGCACGATTGCGGCTCAGGTATGCGTTGGTCATCGATACGACCCGATCAACCATCACGGCATCCGGCACGGTGCCGGTTAGGATTAGAGAGTCGGCTGCCGACGATACCTTCACCATGCCCCTGGCGCCTGTCAGCTTATCGATACCTTCTTGCAACGCGACAGTATCCAGACTGACAGTCAGGTCGGCGATGACGGTATCGCCGCTTTTCTGCCACAGGATCAGGTTGGTGGTGCCAACAGCGCGGCCCAGCACGTAAAGCTCACGAGGGTTGAGCAGGATCACGTCCGCCACGTGATTGTCGCCCACGGCTACCCGGGAAGCTGGAGAAGGCAGGCGGATGATATTGGATTTGCCCTCCGCCAGTTGCATGGCCGGTGCAAATTCAGTGCGACCACTGCCCACTGGCTCCGTGCCCATGGCTTCGACCGGCGATTTAGCCTTGGTCGGCTTGGCGGCTTTCGCTTCCGTCGCGCCGCCGCTTTCCGTGGATGCGGGTTCGGCCAACGCTGGCAGCGCGAGAGAAGCGACTGCCACCACACACAGCCGGCCCATGGCTGCCTTGCTTACCGGGATGGTTATTTTTTTCATGGGTAGCTCCTGTCAGATCAGAATTGCTGGCTGCTGCGTTCCAGGCCTTTGATCACTTCCACTTTCACACCGGGGGCGGCGGGTGCCGGAGCCGGACGGTGCGCTGGGGCTGGACGCGGTGCAGGCTCGGCCTTCGGAGTCGGTGCCTGCAAGGCCAGTAAAGTGCTCTTGGTCGCGCCACGTGTTTCAGCAGGTTTAGGATCGACCTGATTGCGCAGTACCAGCGATAGGGTTCCCACGCTGCGCGCAAGGTCCAGCTTTTCCACTTGGTCCGGGCTGAGCTCTAGCGTCACGGCGTTGACCACTTTGGGCTTCGTTTCGTCGCGATTTGCTTCCTGTGCCACGGCCAGAACCAGGATGCGTTCCAGCACGATCTTGGAGATCGAGGGATCCTTGGTGGCAGTGCGCTGGCCCTCTTCCTGCGTGTTGACCAGGATGTCGACGTAATTGCCGGGCAGGGCAAAGCCTGCGACGCCGATCACGTCGTTGACCCGCACGGTCATGGCGCGCTTGCCTTCCGCGACGACTGCGGACAGCCCGCCTTGCGTGCCCGGCGGCGCTAGCTTGGATTCGAGGATCGGCTCGCCGCGCATGATGCTGCTGCGTGCGACGCGCGCATCGAGCATCTTGGCATCGGGGATGGCGCCTGGGGGCTGCACGCTGCTTGGCCAATCGACCATCTGGATCATTTCGGGCGTAATTCTGGCGCCGAGGCTGATGTCTACCTGCGCGACAGCGACCTTGGCGGTGGAGGTGGATGCCTGGGCGTTGATCCAGCGCGCAGCCATCACCACAGCCACTAAGGCCATGCCGATAGCTACCACCATCATGATGAGTGCACGTGTATTTCTCATGTCAGTCCCCTTGAATCAAGCCCTCAGGCGCGGGCGAAGTAGTTATGCCAGGCCCAGTCCAGGCCCGATGTGTCGAGAGAGGGAATACGGCCTTCATAGACGGCCAGGTCGCGCAGCTGCGAAAGCAGGTCACGCGGATAGCAGGCCATCAAGGGCCGTTGTTCTTCGGCGTGGCGGCGCATCAGCCAGTCGAAGGAAGCGCTGTCAAACATGATCGAATAGCGGTTGCATACCTGGCGGAACACTGCTTCGTATTGCGGCGGTGAGAGCGGGCCGACATGGATCTTGTATCCGATGCGACGCAGGAAGGAACCGTCGGCCAGCGATTCGGGTGGCAGGTTGGAAGAGAACACCACCACCACATCGAAAGGTACGGCGAACTTGTAGCCGTTCTGCAGGGTCAGGTAATCGACCTGGCGGTCCATCGGCACGATCCAGCGATTCATAAGTTCTACGGCGGAGCAGCGCTGGCGGCCCAAGTCGTCGATAATGAAGATGCCGCCGTTGGCCTTCAGGTGCGGCGGTGCCTGATACAGGCGAGTGGTGGGATCGAAGCGCAGGTCCAGCATTTCCATGGTCAGTTCGCCGCCGGTCAGGATGGCGGGACGCCTGGAGCGCACCCAGCGCTGGTCACGCGGCGCGCGGCGGTCGAACACCATGCCGGGTGGCAGATTGTCTTCCACTGCATCGTGCACTGCGGGATCGTAGACGGGAATGATATCGTCGTCCACCAGCAGCGCATGTGGCACGGCGATCTGGCCACGCAGCAGGCCATTCAGGCGCTCGGCTAGGTAGGTCTTGCCGCTGCCTGCGGGGCCGTGGACGAAGATGGCGCGGCCCGAGTTCATCGCGGCACCTAGCTGGTCCAGCACAGTGGGGCTGGCGACAATGCCGTTGAAGGCCTGCTGGATGTGGGCGCGCGTGACTTCCATGCCCGTCACGCTATGCGTCTGCACGCGCGCCGTGTAGTCGGTATAGGAGACCGGCGCTGCGCCGGCATAGCTGTCACGGTGCACAAATTCCGTAGCGCGCATGCGGCCGGTGTCAGTCAGGTTGTAGACGATGTCGGCGTCCGTGTTGCTGGTGCCGCGGCGGACCATTTCAACAAGGCGTTCGGTGCGCATGAAACCCGCGACGGGATCAAGCACGCTGAGTGGCAGTTTCATGTGGCCAGACAGGTCGCTCAGCTTGACCTGGCCGCGCTGGTACAGGATCTTGGCAGCCAGCTCCACCAGCAACTGGAAGGGTAGACCGGTATCTTCCACCCGGCGCGGTGCAGCGACGCGGAGCGGATCTTCGGACCAGGGGCGGTCGGCATTATCGTCGTAATCGGCAGGCATGGGACACCTCGTTCAGAAAACCATTGGAAGCAGGCGGTATTTCACCTGGCGCATATAGATGCGGTAAGTTGCATCTTCGGCGAGAAATCTTTCTTCGCGGACCAGACGTAGCACCAGCAGGCTGGCCGCCGCAAGGCAAGTGACGACATTGCCAATGCCGGAATTGGACAGCACATAGCCTGCGTAAGTCAGGAAATAGCTGGCATACAAGGGGTGGCGAATTAGGCGGTACAGTCCACTGGTTTTGATTTCTCGGCGTGCGGCGACCAGACCGAAGCTGCGGTTAAGCGACAGCAAACCGGAAATCTGCACGATCACGCCAAGAACAATCAACATACGTCCGCCGGCCAGGATGGCTTCGCCACCCGGTGCGAAGAAGAATGGCGCAAAGGTGGAAGCAATCGCAAGCAGCCAATCGCCAGGAGAGTGCGACACCGCAGCGGGTTCGGAACGCAGCAGGAACAGTGTGGCGACCAGGGTCTCCGAACCGCAGAACAGCAGCAGGGACCAGTCGCCAGTCGTGCGGAAACCCTGGATATGGCTCAGCGCAAAAACGGTCCAGACGATGGCCATCAGCACTGTGGTAGCGACGCTGACGGTGCGTGAACCCAGGACAGTAGTGATATTCATGACTGTATCTGCCTCAGAAGGTCAAAGGGGGTAAACCGGCAAAGCGCGTCAACGCCAGATATGTCGTGGTGCCGCAAGCGATTGCGGCTGCATAAGGCAGTTTGCCGGTGGTGCCAATCGGAGACTGCATTTGGGCACTGCCACCTGAGAAGGCGCTCAAGACGCTGCCAAGCATGATCTGGCGGACGTTTGTGATCACGCGGCGCAGGCTGCCGTTGACGAGTGCGACGCCCAGAGACAGCAAGCCGCCGGCCAACATACTGGTGAGGCCAGCACCGATAGTGTCCATGGGGCCGAGGAAACCGCCGATCATAGCCAACAGTTTCACGTCGCCAGCGCCCATCGCCCCCAGCGCATACATCGGCAATAGCATCAACAGGCCTACGGCGATGCCGGCTACGCTCCACAGCAAACCGATGGCGCCGAAGGGAACGCTGAACAGCCCCCCGCCGGGTGTTACACTGGTTTGCAGCGCAAGCCCAGCCAGCAAGCCGCAGCACACCAGCACGTTGGGGATGCGGCGGCTGCGCAAGTCGGTCCAGGTCGCGCAAGCCAGCAAGACCGCCAGCACGAGTCCGGGAACGAGGCTGCGGGAATCAAGCAGCATGGTTCACCTCCGCACGCAGGGACGGCAGGCGGCCGACGGTAAACCAAATCAGGCAGGAACCGAGCACGCCAACATAACCATCCACCGCGTAATGCCAGGCCAGGTGAATGGAGCCAAGAACAATCAGGACGGCGAAGATGGTTAGTGCGATGCCGGCAGCGCGGTTCAGCCGCCAACCTAGTAGGGCGAGCAGGGTGGCGCTGGCGACATGCATGCTGGGCATGGCGGAGATGCTGAGAGCCGCGGAACCGGTACCCTGGCTGTAATCAAGCCACAGCGTATCCTGCACGTACATGGCCAGCACTGGAATCTTGTGGCTTGCCGAGTGCAAGTATTGCAGCAAGTCGGCGTAAGGATTGGCGCCGCTCACAACATGACCGTAATAGCACGGACCGACCGACGAGAACACGGTGGCAAGGAAGTTGCCCAGTACGCCCCAGCTCAACACAAAGCTCAGCATGAATTGCATGCGCAGCTTGCGATGCTCCATCGCAAAGGCCAGCCAATAAACAGTGGCGATCAGAATGAAGAACCACAGGTGATATGCAAGATTGACGATAGCAGTAAACACAGGGTGGCCGAGCGCATAGTGCAGCCACACCCAGGGCTGGATGCCGCCGTGTAGGAACTGGTCGACTGCGGCCAGGCGCGCGTCCCAGGAGAAGGGATGAACGATGGGAATCGCAGCTTTGACGATGCTGAAGCTGGAGGCAAACAAGGGCATCATCAGCAGAACCGGTGTCGCAAACAGGATGCGTTCTTTGCTCAGGTATTCGGCGAGACCATTCTTCAGGTAGCGCAGCAATTCAGTGGGGCGCTTGAACAGCATGACGTACAGCGCATACGCGCATAGTGCAAAGACGAGGCCCATTACCAGCGCGCCGACAAACTCTTCCAGCTGCTGGCCTTGCTTGAATTTTTCGGGATACAGGTGGCAGATTGCCATGGCTATCAGCATGTGGCTGCCGACCACGATCATCAGCAGGACATGCTCGCGCAGTGTCTGCCTTGCGTCGGCAGTGGCGGCGGTAACTCGCGTTGTGCTAAGTACGGTATTCATTGGGCTGCCAGAGTGATCTGGTCCTTGACATAGTTGTACAGGCCTAGCAATTGGGTTCCGACGATTTGTATTGCCCCCAGGATGACGATGGCGATCAGGAATGCGAGCAGCGCGTATTCCATTGCGGAGACAGCGGCTTCATCTTTCAGAAATTGTTGGATGGGTGCATTCACGATATCTCTCCGCTGGAACGGGGATACGGCGTCCGGAAAGGCCAGGGGGGCGATTCCGGACGCCAGGCTGCGGTCAGGCGTTTGCTGCAGTCAGCTTGGTGCCGATGGTAGTGAATACCTTGTTCAATTGGGTGCCGACAATGGTCACGGCACCGATGATCACAACGGCGATCAGGGCAGCGATCAGACCGTATTCGATTGCGGTCACGCCTTCTTCGTCACGGATGAATTTTTGGATGGTTTTCATGATGATTCCCTTTCAGTTTTTAGAAGCGATCAAATGCACCAAAGTGTTTGCAGATCGGCGGTTGCTGCTCCGCCTCACATGCTCTTTCCAAGCGCCAGAAGCACAATGATGCCGACGACAACTGTCAGTGAGGCTACAAGCACATATTCGTAAAACGAGCCGCCTTCTTCCTCGTCAAGGAAAGTCTTGTTCTCGGTAGTTGGCTGTTGGTCTGTACGCATTTTTGTGCTCCGGACATGGTTGTGTTGGCCTTGCCTGGTTAGTCTCAGCCGACATGTCTGTCGTGCTGATGAGTTCACTTTAGAGACTCGACAGCGCTGCGACATCGGACAGTGGTCACTTTCTGTTCAGGACGGACCGCGCAATTTGAGTGTGAGAATCCGTGACATTTGTCACTGGTGTCGAAGCAACAATGACGCAGCGACAAAGGACGGACCGAAGTCCGCCCTATGAAAACGCCGTTTTTGAGAGGGGAAAAGGCTCAGGCGTCGACCTGATCCAGGCGATGCTTGGTGGCAAAAACGTAGAGATCCAGGCGGTTGCTGACGCCCAGTTTGTGGTAAATCTGCGTCAAATGATTGCGCAAAGTGTGTTCGGAGATAAACAACTGTTGCGCCAATGCCTTATTTACCGCGCCGCCGCCGGTCGCAATCAGGCTGCAGATGCGGCGTTCCTTGGCGGTCAGTTGCGCGATCTTGTCCAGGTCAGGGTCCTGGCGCCGTGAGGCCTGCGGATTGCGCATGGCTTCGAAGACGCGGCTCAAGGCCACGCCATCCAGCCACAACTCGCCCTCCTGCACTTTCTCGATCGCCTTGAGCACGGTTTCCGCCGGTTCATCCTTGCTCACCACGCCGCGCGCACCACGCATGATGGCGTTATCCAGCATGTCGCGATCGCGGGTGCCGGACAGGATCAGGATGCGGGCGCCGCCGCTTTTTTCGAGCAACTCCGGCAGCACGTCAAGCGAGCTGCAGCCGCCCAGATCGAGATCGAGCAAAATCACATCGGGCAGCACCTGGGCTGCCATTTCAATGGCGCTGGGACAGTCGCGCGCTGTGCCCACCACGATCATGTGACTGGCATCGCTTTCGATCAATCTGCTCAAGCCCCACAACAGGGTCTTGTGATCGTCAACCAGCAAGATGCGAATACGCTTTTCAGCCTGCACCATACGAGCCTCCTACACCGGGATGATGATCTGAACCGCCGTGTTATTGTGCCGGCCCCGCTGTACTCGCGCTACGCCGCCCAACGCCGCGGCACGCTCGGCGATTGAACTCGGGGTAAAGTCTAGCACCGGATGGCCATTGCATTCGTTCTCAATGTGCACAGATAATTTTCCGGCGTCGCAGGCCAGCTCGATGTAGCCATGGCGCGCCGTGGTGTGCTTGCAGATATTGCTCATGCCCTCATTGACGATCTGGAACACCTCGGCTGCCAGACGGTCGCTCATATTTAATTCACCTTTGGTATCGACTGCGATGTGCACGTCGTAAAACTGGCGTACTTGGGCTGCCTGGCGGCGCAGGGCGATCAGCAATTCGGGCTCTTTCATTTCCAGCCCGCCGCGCAAACTCTTGGCGTAGTTGCGCAGGTCGCGGATGACTTGCTGCGTCATATCGACCAGGCTGTCCAGGTCCTCATTGAGCGGGTTGCCCGGCTCGGCTTTCTTGCGGATGGCGCTGACGCCGTGGCGCAGGCCGATATAGGGCTGGATTGTGGTGTCGTGCAAGTCGCGCGCGATGCGCTCACGCTCGCGCAGCACTGCTTCCGATGCCATGCGGTCGAGCAGCTCGATGTTCTCGATGACCGGGAAGGCTTGCGCCGCGATCTGGTGCATGAAGATGGCGTCGGCCTTGCTGAACTGGCGCCGCTCCGACACCACGTAAAGGCGCCCGCTGCCGCGCCGCAGCGGCACCGGTACGGCGATCAGGGAGCAGGCATCCAGCAATTCCGCCAGGGTCTGGCCGGGAATAGGATCGCGTTCCTTCCAGCTCTGGTCCGCGGTGCGGTAGGCGACCAACTGCGGCTGGTGGCGCAGCCATGGGCGACGGCGCTGGCGCAGCAACAGGATATCGTCCGCCTCGCCCACCAGCAGCGGCAGCGCGGCTTCCGCACTCAGATGGCTGGCATGCTGCGGACGGTCGGCACTTTCGGCATTGGAGGTGCGCAGCGTCCAGTCATCGGCATCGTTATCGCACATCAGCAGGATGCAGCTGTCGGCGCGGTAAAACTCGCGCGTGTGATCCATCACGCTGGCGATGGTGCGGTCCACGCCGAAGCGGGGATTGGAGAGCTGGCTCACCGCGTGCATCAGTCCCATGCGCTGGCGCTGCTCCATTGCCAGGCCACCCCAGTGCGCAATCATGTAGCCGAGGGCGAGCAGGAAGGTGGCGCGCAGCATCACGCGCGCCAGATCGACGTCGCTATGCGCTGCCAGCGAACTCAGGGCCACGATGGCGGAGGACACCAGCGTGATGCGCGCGCCTTCTTCGTGTCCATGGCTGAAGGAGGCGGTCAGCACCGCAAAGAAGAACAGCAGGTAGAAGAAGCTGCTGTCGCCGCCCGTGAAATACGTCATCAGGGTGAACCAGGCGACGTCCAGCCAGGCCACGATCTTGCTGTGTACGCGGATGGAACGGCTGGCCAGGATCAGCAGCGTGGCGCTTTGCAGCGTGTAGGCGCCGAACACCAGCAGGGAAAACATATTGCGGCGGCCGACCACGGCCGGGTCGACGACCAGCGTCAGCAGGCAGGCGATGGCCAGAACCAGGCGCATCCACCGCACCATGGAGGCATCGGAAGTATCCTTGTCGTTATCCACGCGCTCACCCTAGCGTACTGCTTTGTTGTTTTGCTGCTAATTTGATTCCGAGTTTAAGCTGCCGGTTGACGGATTGTCTACATATGGTTGTTTTTTCGTAACGCTGCCCTTGAAACGGTACAAGCCGGCCCCAACTGGCGTCAGTGCGCCAGACAGGAATATGGCGATTTCGACAAGACTATTGGAGTAAAAATGGCTGATCATAAAGAAACCCTGGGCTTCCAGGCTGAAGTCAAGCAACTGCTGCAACTGATGATTCACTCCCTGTATTCCAACAAGGAGATCTTCCTGCGCGAGCTGATTTCGAACGCTTCCGACGCCGCCGACAAGCTGCGCTTCGAAGCCATCAACAACGACGCGCTGTACGGCAATGACCACGAGCTGAAAATCAAGGTCAGTTTCAACAAGGACGCGCGCACCATCACCATTTCCGACAACGGCATCGGCATGAGCCGCGACGAAGCGATCGCGCACCTCGGCACCATTGCCAAGTCGGGCACCAAGGAATTCTTTGGCCGCCTGTCCGGCGACCAGCAGAAGGACGCAGCCCTGATCGGCCAGTTCGGCGTGGGCTTCTACTCCGGCTTCATCGTGGCCGACAGGATCACCGTGGAATCTCGCCGCGCCGGCCTGGATGCGAAGCAGGGCGTGCGCTGGGAATCGGGCGGCGAGGGTGACTACACCATCGAAGACATCGAGAAAACCAGCCGCGGCACCGACATCATCCTGCACCTGCGCGAAGGCGAGGACGAGCTGCTGTCCGCCTGGAAGCTGAAGAACATCATCCGTAAATACTCCGACCACATCTCCCTGCCGATCCAGATGCAGAAGGAAGAATGGGATGAGGAGAAGAAGGAAAACGTCCTGAAGGACGAGCTGGAAACCATCAACCAGGCCAGCGCCCTGTGGGCCCGCAACAAAAACGACATCACGCCGGAACAGTACGATGAGTTCTACAAGCACGTGTCGCACGACTTCGCGGCGCCGCTGACCCACACCCACAACCGGGTGGAAGGCCGCAGCGAATACACCCAGCTGCTGTACATTCCGGCCAAGGCGCCGTTCGATCTGTGGGACCGCAACAAGCGCGGCGGCATCAAGCTGTACGTGAAGCGCGTGTTCATCATGGACGATGCCGAGCAGCTCATGCCGACCTATCTGCGCTTCGTGAAAGGCGTGATCGACTCGGCCGACCTGCCGCTGAACGTGTCGCGCGAAATTCTGCAGGAGTCGCGCGATGTGAAGGCGATCCGCGAAGGCTCGACCAAGCGCGTGATCGGCATGCTGGAAGAACTGGCGAATTCGGATGAGCAGGAAAAGAAGGACAAGTACAACACCTTCTGGACGGAATTCGGCCAGGTGCTGAAAGAGGGCGTGGGCGAGGACTTCACCAACAAGGACCGCCTGGCCAAGCTGCTGCGCTTTGCCACCACCAACAACGACGGCGCAGAGCAGACCGTGTCGTTCGAAGAGTACGTGGGCCGCATGAAGGAAGGCCAAGACAAGATTTACTACGTGACCGCCGACAGCTACACGGCCGCGAAGAACTCGCCGCATCTGGAAATCTTCCGCAAGAAGGGCGTGGAAGTGATCCTGATGGCCGACCGCGTGGACGAGTGGATGATGTCCTTCCTGACCGAGTTCGAAGGCAAGGAACTGGTATCCGTGGCCAAGGGCGGCCTGGATCTGGGCCAGATGGAAGACGAGGCTGAGAAGAAGCAGCACGAGGAAACCGAGACCGAATACAAGGATCTGGTTGCGAAGATGAAGGAAGCGCTGGGCGATCAGGCGAAGGACGTGCGCGTGACTTTCCGTCTGACCGATTCGCCGGCCTGTCTGGTGGCGGACGAGCATGAGCTGTCGGGTAATCTGCTGCGCATGCTGAAGGCAGCCGGCCAGAACGCGCCGGAGTCCAAGCCTATCCTGGAAATCAATCCGAACCACCCGCTGGTGACGCGCCTGAAGTACGAAGACGCAGCCGGCACGAAGTTCAAGGATTGGGCACACATCCTGTTCGACCAGGCCATGCTGGCCGAAGGGGGGACGCTGAGCGATCCGGCGGCCTTCGTCAAACGGCTGAATGAGATGCTGTTGAAATAAAAGAAGAATCGGGACCCGCGGGTCCCGATTCTTTTTGGGGTGCTGTTAGATTGTGAGAGTATTCCCGGCGGAATCAGCGGCATAATCGGACGAAGGCATCGCAGAGGCGAGGACTTGCATGACGGTAGACGGAAACCAGCCCCGTATTCTGATCGTCGACGACCAGGCTGCCCATATGGGTGCCTTGTGCGACATTCTGCGCCAATATAAGTACGACACGGTAGGCTTCGCGTCGGGTGAGGCAGCGTTGTCGCGGCTGCGCAAGGAGCGTTTCGACATCCTGCTGGCCGACCTCAATATGCCGGGCATCGATGGCATCGCACTGGTGGAGGAAGCGCGCGCGATCGACGGCGATCTGGCCTGCATCATCATGACCGGCGAAGGCAGTATCGCCTCCGCCGTCCGCGCCATGCAGAGCGGTGCGCTGGACTACATCGTCAAGCCATTCAAGCCATCGGCTTTGTTGCCGACACTGGCGCGTGCCCTCGCCACGCGCGCGCTGCGCCAGCACAATGCGGAGTTGGAGCATCAGCTGCATCAGCACGTGGAAGAACTGGCGGCGGCCAACCGGGATCTGGATCTGGCGCGCGCCGAAGCGGAACGCGCCAACACGGAAAAATCGCACTTCCTGTCGAATATGAGCCACGAACTGCGCACGCCACTCAACGGCATTCTCGGCTTCGCGCAAATTCTCGCGTCTGATTCGCTGCCAGCCACGCCGGAGGAGAAGCGCAAGTTCGCGGGCCATATCGTCCAGTCGGGCAAGCACCTGCTCAAGCTGATTAATGAAATCCTTGATCTGGCCAAGGTGGAAGCGGGGAAGATCATCCTCGCCATGGAAAGCGTGCCGCTGGCGGGCGTGGTGCAGGAATGCCATATGATGGTGACGCCGCAGGCGGAAGGGCGCGGTATCTCGCTCGACTTCCGCTGCAATATTGGCGTCAACGTTTTCGCCGACAAGACACGGCTGGTGCAGGTGCTGATAAACCTGCTGTCGAATGCGATCAAATACAACCGCGAGCGCGGCAAGGTGGTACTGGATTGCCGGCTCGTGAATGCGGAACGCGTGCGCGTATCCGTGCAGGACACCGGCCCAGGCCTGGACCGCGAACAGCTGCAAGCCATCTTCCAGCCCTTCAATCGCCTTGGCCGAGAAGACGCCGAAGAGGGCACGGGCCTTGGCCTGACGCTGACCAAGCGTGTGGTGGAAGCCATGCGGGGCACCATAGGCGTGGAAAGTGTGCCGGGGCAGGGCAGCACGTTCTGGGTCGAACTGGGGCTGCATTCCAACAGTGTCGCGGAGGCCGAACATGCGTAGTCGCATTGCCATTGCTGCCGTATTGATTGCCATGCTGCTGGCCGCCGGCTTTGTCGCCAGCCAGCGCAAGCCCGCGCCGCCGGCGCGGCAGGAAAAGCTGGTGATCGCGACCAATACGGAGTACGTGGGCGTGTGCGGCATCGTGGCGGCGCAGCGCCAGGGTTATTTTGCCGAGGAGGGCTTGTCGGTGTCGCTGCTGCCTTACACCAGCGGCAAGGAGTCCATGCAGGCCTTATTGCAAAGCCGTGCCGACCTGGCAACTGTAGCCGATATTCCCGTGATGTTTGCCGCCGTCGCCGGTACGCCGGTACGCGTGCTGGCTACTTTCTTCCGCACCGAGAAGGACCATGGCCTGGTGGGGAGGCGCGATCACGGTATTCTCGGTCCCGCCAGCCTGAAGGGCAAGCGTGTCGGCGTCACGCAGGGCACCTCCGGCCACTTCACGCTGGATGTCTTCCTCAACTGGCAGCGGCTGACGGCGGACGACATCACCATGGTGAACTACAAGCCGGAAGCGCTGCCGGATGCGCTGGCCAACGGCGAAGTCGATGCAGTGGCGGGCTGGGAACCATTTCTGACCAATATCCGCCAGCGGCTGGGCGACAACGCGGTGTCCTTCTCCGGCGAGGATGTCTACGAAAGCATCTACAACCTGGTGGGCATGCAGCAATATGTGCTGGCCCATCCCGACACGGTGCGCCGCATGCTGCGTGCGCTGGAGCAGGGCAGCAACTACTGCCGGGCCAATCCGGAAGCGATGCAGCCGCTGCTGGCGGCCACCTCGGGGCAGAGCAAGGAGGCCGTGCTGGCAGCCTGGCCTTCCTACCACTTCGAGATGGAACTGGATCAGGGCCTGGTGTTGGCGCTGGAAGACCGCGCGCGCTGGGCCATCCGCAACAAGATGGCGGCCAGTAGCGAGATGCCGAACTTCCTTGAGTACATTTACTTGGATGGCATGTCGTCGGTGCAGCCGGCAGCCGTTACCATCATCCATTAATGGTGCAACGTGAGAATCATTACCCGCCTCAAGCTCGCTCAGCTGCTGTGCATTATCGTCGCTGCTGCGGTGGGCATCGTGCTGCTGGTGACCACGGCGCAGATGCGGCATGAACTGGCCCGCAACGAAAAGGCGGGCGAGATTCTGCGCGGTGTGGTGTCGCTGCGCTACCTCGCAATGGAATATGCGATAGGTCACGAGAAGCGCACGCGCTCGCAGTGGGTGCTGCGCAAGGAATCGCTGGCGGCCCTGCTGGCCAGAGACGAAGACTTCCGTGATGGTCCGGAAGCGGAAATCTACCGCGGCTTGCGCGAGCAGCTGCCCAATCTGCACAAATACTTCAACGACTCGCTGCAGATCCAGGAGGAGCTGCGCGGGTCGCCTGAGAAGGAAGATGTGCTGAAGCGGCTGGAGGGGCGGCTGTTTGGCCTGATCATGAACAAGGCCCAGGCCATGATCAGCGATGCCGAAGACCTGGCCGCGCGCAGCCGCGAAGGGGCGCTGGCGGCGCAGCGGCGTGCCAACTACGCGGCGGGTGCGATGGGCGTGATCCTCACGCTGGCGGTGCTGGGCGCGCTGTACATGACGATCCGCAGCGTGGCGCGTCCGCTGGAGCGGCTGCGTCATGGCACGGAGCTGGTCGGCGCGGGCAAGCTTGATTTTGCGCTCGGCGTGGAAACCGTGGATGAAGTGGGTGAGCTGGCGCGCGCCTTCGACAGCATGACGGAGAAGCTGCGCCAGACCACGGTGTCGCGCGATGAGCTGGGGCAGGCCAACAAAGCCTTGCACGCCGAGATGTCGGTGCGCAGGGATACCGAACAGAAGGTGCATCTGCAACTGGCGCGCATGTCGCTGCTGCACCAGATCACGCGCTCCATCGGCGACCGGCAGGACTTGCGCAGCATTTTTCAGGTCGTGGTGCGCAGCCTGGAAGACCAGCTGCCGGTGGACTTCGGCTGCGTGTGCCTGTACCGCGACGATGAACTGATCGTCAGCAGCGTGGGCCTGGCCAGCGAGCTGCTGTCGAGCGAGCTGTCGATGCGCGAGCATGCGCATGTGCCGATCGATGAAAACGGCCTGTCGCGCTGCGTACGCGGCCAGCTGGTCTATGAGCCGGACATCACCGAGCTGCCATTCCCCTTCCCGAAACGGCTAGCACGCGGCGGTCTGGCGGCGCTGGTCCTGGCGCCATTGCTGGCGGAGAGCACGGTATTCGGTGTGCTGATCGTGGCACGGCGTGCACCGAACAGCTTCAGCAGCGGCGAGTGCGAATTCCTGCGCCAGCTGAGTGAACACGTGGCGCTGGCGGCCAATCAGACGCGTTTGTACGCCGACCTGCAGCGTGCCTACAACGAGCTGCACGAGACGCAGCAGTCCGTCACCAAGCAGGAGCGCCTGCGCGCACTGGGCCAGATGGCGAGCGGCATCGCGCACGACATCAACAACGCGATTTCGCCGGTCGCCTTGTACACCGAGTCGCTGCTGGAAACGGAACCCGGCTTGAGCGAGAGCGGGCGCAACTGCCTGCAGGTGATCGCGCGCGCCATCGACGATGTGGCTGCAACCGTGGCGCGCATGCGCGAGCTGTATCGCCAGCGCGAGCCGGAACTGGCGCTGGGCGCGGTCGGCCTGAACACCCTGATTCCACAAGTGGTCGACCTGACCCGCGCGCGCTGGAGCGATATGCCGCAGCAGCGCGGCGTGGTGATCGCCATGAAGCAGGAGCTGACTGCGGCCCTGCCGCCGCTGCTGGGCGCCGAGGGCGAAATCCGCGAGGCCCTGACCAATCTGATTTTCAACGGCGTGGATGCGATGCCGGAGGGTGGCACGCTGACCGTGCGCACACTGCATAAGGATGGCTACGTGGTGCTGGAAGTCGCCGACACCGGCTTCGGCATGGACGAGGTAACGCTGAAGCGCTGTCTCGATCCCTTCTTCACCACCAAGGGAGAACGGGGCACGGGCCTGGGCCTGGCCACGGTGTACAGCATGGTGGAGCGCCACAGCGCCCAGATTGCGATTGAATCCCAGCCTGGGCAGGGCACTACGGTACGCATCAGCTTCCCGGTGGCCGAATCGCCGGACAAGGAAGCGCAGCCGCCCGTTGCTGCCACACCGCTGGTGCGTATGCGCCTGCTGATCGTGGATGATGATCCGACCGTGCTGGCATCGCTGCGCGCCATCCTGCTGCGCGACGGCCACGAGGTGACGGCAGCCGATGGCGGACAGGCGGGTATCGATGCCTTCCGCGCGTCGCTGGAAGGTGCGCCGCAATTCAATGCCATCTTCACCGACCTTGGCATGCCTTATGTGGACGGGCGCCGTGTGGCGGAGACCATCAAGTCATTGGCGCCATCCATGCCGGTGATCCTGCTCACCGGCTGGGGCCAGCGTCTTATCCCCGACAGCGGAGAATTGCCGGTTAACGTAGACTATGTGCTCAGCAAGCCACCCCGCTTGCGCGAGCTGCGCGAGGTATTATCCAGGGTGGCGCAATCGATCACCTTGGAAGCGAGTCAATGAGTCAAACGGACGCAGAAGTTTTTGCCGCCCACCGTGGACGGCTGTTCTCCATCGCCTACCGCATGCTGGGTGTGCGGGCCGATGCCGAGGATGTGGTGCAGGATGCCTGGCTGCGCTGGCATTCCGCCGACCGCGAGGGCGTGCTGTCCTCGGAAGCCTGGCTGGTGACCGTGGCGACCCGCCTGTCCATCGACCGCCTGCGTGCGGCGAAGGCCGAGCGCGAAAGCTACACCGGCTTCTGGCTGCCGGAGCCAATGATCGAGCCATTGGATGAGCACACGCCGGAAGCACAGGCGGAACTGGCGAGCGACCTGTCGGTGGCCTTCATGTGGGTGCTGGAGCGGCTATCGCCGGAAGAGCGCGCGGCTTTCCTGATGCGCCAGGTCTTCGATTACGACTACGCCGAAGTGGCCGAGATGCTGGGCAAGAGCGAAGCGGCCTGCCGCCAGATGGTGAGCCGCGCCAGCGACCGCGTGCAGCAGGAGAAGGTGCGCTTCGAAGTCAGCCGCAACGATCACCAGCAGCTGCTACAGCGCTTCGTGGCCGCCATCAACAGCGGCCAACAGGATGCGGTGCGCGCCTTCATCGCAGACGATATGCAATTCGTGGGCGACGGTGGCGGCAAGATGCCGGCCTTCCCGCAGGTGGTGCGCGATCCGGACCTCATTGCAGGCTTGTACGCCAAGTTCTCGCAGGCCGGCAAGACCGAATACCGCCTGGTCCTGCTCAACGGCCAGCCCGGCCTGCTGCGCTACATTGGCGGCAAACTGGAGTCGGTGCAATACATCGAATCCGACGGCCAGCAAATCAAAGGCTTCTACGTCATCCGCAATCCGGACAAGCTCGCCACCATACTCGCCTGAGCCGGCGCCGGCTTGCGCCGGCCGAAGCCGAGCGCGGCCAGTCCAATGCCGGACAATAAGAACGAGGTGGGCGCCGGAACCGCGGTGGGGCCGCTTAGCGAAAAGTCCATTGCCGCGCCGTTGCTGGCCAGTGCCCAGGTGGGTGTCGTGCCGAAGAAGTTATTTGTCTGCATGGAATTGCCGCCCACACCGACCTGATCACCCCACAACCAGCTGGAAGTATTGTTGAAGATGGAAAGCCAGTGCACCGTGTTAGCCGGGACCATCAACGGCGTGACGTCGACCGTGTAGTCGAAATATGCGCCGGCTGCCGTGCGGGATACGGCAGCCAGTGTGAGTGCGGCGCAATTGCCGGGCGCGCCCGCCACATCGTCGCAGAGATAGATTTGAAAAGCATCGGCGGGCAGCGCTCCGTCCAGGTAGCGGCCACTCCAGTGGACGTCAGCGATCGTGTTTTGTCCCGGCGCCAGGGTGAAGTCATCGGCGAGAATTTGGCCTGCCCCAAGATCTGAAAATGGAAAATTGGTAGGCGGATGGGCGCCGTTGTCGAAGATGGTGTCGGCCATCGCTGGCACGCCACAAAAGAGCATTGGCAACAGCAGCAGGATTGGCGTTTTCATGGCGGATTCTCCCAAAAGCCGGGCACATGCCCGTTTCCCGCCACGCATTTATCGTGCCGCCTCTATCCGCCGCAGGCGCGCATGCCAGGCAATCCGGGACTGCACGCAACCCGGTGTCGAGTTGTAAGACCCGCCGACGTGTCCCAAACCGCCGGCCCGGTAAGTCTAACGGGCCGTGTGCGGGCGGCCCGCAGTGGGAGGAGGCAATGCACGCCATCCCCACTGTGAGCCGTCGGGCGAGACCCCGTAATCCATGCCGTTTAATCCTTCCGCTTGGCTCTACGGCGTCCGATCGCAAGTACGGCGGGTATGCCCAGCAGCAGCATGCCTGCCATGCCTGGCTCAGGGACTGGTGCGGTGGGAGCCGTCAGGAAACCACGGATTTCCCCACCCGGATACGCTGAGCTGTGGATGTTGAAGTAGGAAGTACCACTGTTCAGGCCAGTCAGCAGTGTGGATTCCGCTGTGCTGGTCGAGCCGCCGTTCGCCGTCAGGAATGCGGAATTCCAGAACGAGGACGCCGACGTATCGAACGTGTGGTCATACGTGCCGGCCGTCACCCCCGTGGGGAAATCCGTGAAGGCAGGCACCATGGTCGCGACGCCAGCCGAACCGCTGCCGGCATCCGCCGTGCAGCAATGGATGTGCGAAGCGGTGGTCGTACCGTCCAGTCCCGCAAAGATGCTTTGCACCCGCAGGCTGTGCGTGTCGATGTCGAAGGTCACAATTGCTGCGCCGATAGCGGACGAGCTATTTGGCGTGACCTCGGAAGCGCCGTTAAGATTGGCGGTGTAAGTGAGGGGATCAGCCCACGCGCCCCCGCAGGCGGCGCTGATGGCCAGCAGAGCTAGCCCTTTTGCAAACACAGGTTTCATCGCAGTCTCCTTTCTTCGAAAGCGAGGCTGGCATTGTCCTGCCATGAAGGCAGGCCCGTGCGCACGATACGATGAGGAAGTTAGCGTTGCGTCTTAGAACAAAGGTCCAGCAGCAAGCTTTCGCCTTCCGGCCAGGGACCGAAACCGGCGTCGCCATTGATGTGTCCTGCCGGGCCGATCACGTGCAACACGCTGCCCCAGGCTTCGGCAAACTGGCGTGCGCGCGGCTCGCTGACGTAGATGTCGTCGCTGCTGGCCACGACCACCGAAGGGAAGGGCAGGCGCTGCAGCTGCATCGGCTGGAAGCCTGTGGTGCAGGTCGGATAGGACGGCGCATCGACGTCGCTTGGCGCCACCAGGAAGGCGCCGGCGATACGGTGCTTGCTGTTGGACTGTGCCCACCACGTCACCAGCGTGCAGGACAGGCTGTGTGCCGCCAGCACAGGCGGCTCGCTGCATGCGGCAATCGCCGCATCGAGTTCGCGTACCCACTCTTCACGGTCAGGCGTTTCGAAATCGCGATGCGCCACGCGGCGCCAGCCGTGCTTGCGTTCCCAGTGCGTTTGCCAATGCTGCGGGCCTGAATCCCACAGGCCGGAGAGAGTAAGGACAGCCGTCATCGTACGTTTTTAAGGAGGAAGGAAGCCTGGCCGCAGCTTTTCTGCGAGCGCTTGATTTCGTCCATCGCGCAGCTGCGCGACGCGCCGTCCTTGCTGTAGCAGGCATGGGCTTCGCGCAGGAAGCGTCCGCCGCCGGTGCAGAAAGGCAGCACGGAATCCCTGGCCAGCCAGGGGTTGGCTTTCTTGAAGGCGTCTTCAAACTGGCCGGGCGTAACGCGCACCGGCTGCGAAGGGCGCTGGAATTCGGCCGGAATCTTGAGGCCTTCCTTCAGGCGAGCCGACAAGGTCAGATAATCCTGCGGCGCCAGGCCGGAGCAGGTGCCATGCTTTTGCCACTCATGGATGATCAGCTTGGGCGCGGGGTAGAGATCGGCATAGCGGTCGCGCACGTCGGCCGGCAGCTTCTGGCGCGAGCAGGAATCCGGATAGCCTTTCTCGAACTGCGGCCACAGGCCATGCAGCACAAAACCCAGCTGGCGGCCGTTCGCGCACTGCACCGGATCGTCGCGGCTGGCGCAGTATTCCGGCGACCAGCTGAGGGACATGGCGTAGTAATCGAACTGACCGGGCCGGTCGTCGCGCGCGAAGGCGGACGAAGCGAGCAGGCTGGCGGCGGCGAGAAGGGCGATGCGGATTTTCACAGGGCGGTCCTCAAGGCGAACAGTTCAGGGAAGAGTACCACGTCCAGCATCTTGCGCAGATAGCTCACGCCGGCTGTGCCGCCGGTGCCGGTCTTGAAGCCGATGATGCGCTCCACAGTGGTCACGTGGCGGAAGCGCCAGAAGCGGAAAGCGGTTTCCATGTCCACCAGCTTTTCGGCCAGCTCATACAGCGCCCAGTATTTGGTGGTGTCGCGGTAGACCTCCAGCCAGGCTTCCTTCACCGATTCGTCGGCGGTGGTTGGCAGGGTCCAATCGCCGTTCAGGCGTGCGGCGTCGATCTTCAGGCCGTGGCGGGCCAGCAGGCGCACGGCTTCGTCGTACAGCGAAGGTGCGCGCAGGGCCTGGTCCAGCGCCGCGTGGGTTGGCGTGTGCTCGTGCACCGCCAGCATATTGGCGTTCTTGTTCCCGAGGATGAATTCGATCTCGCGGTACTGGTGCGACTGGAAGCCGGAGGAAGCGCCCAGGTAAGGGCGGATCGCCGTGTATTCAGGCGGCGTCATGGTCGCCAGCACATCCCAGGCGTGCACCAGCTGGTCCATGATGCGGGCCACGCGGGCCAGCATCTTGAAGGCAGGCGGCAGGTCGTCGCGGCGCAGATGGTCGCAGACGGCATGCAGCTCGTGCAGCATCAGCTTCATCCACAGCTCGCTGGTCTGGTGCTGCACGATGAACAGCATCTCATTGTGATTGGGCGAGAGCGGATGCTGGGCGTTCAGGATCTGGTCCAGGCCCAGGTAGTCTCCGTAGCTCATGGACTTGCTGAAGTCCATCTGGGCGCCATGCCATTCGGCGGGTTTCTTTGGTTCGGTCATGATGTTTCAGGTTACAGCGCCGCGCTTGGCGGCAATATCGTAGGCTTTGTCGTCGAGGATCTGCTTCAGGATTTCCACCGCATCCCACACGTCGGCAAAGCTGGTGTACAGCGGGGTGAAGCCGAAACGCATGATTTCCGGCTCGCGGTAGTCGCCGATCACGCCGCGCGCGATCAGGGCCGCCATCACGGCGTAGCCATGCGGGTGCGTGAAGCTGACCTGGCTGCCGCGCTGTGCGTGGTGGCGCGGCGTGACCAGCCCAAGCGGATGGCCGGAGCAGCGCTGCTCCACCAGGGCGATGAACAGGTCGGTCAGTGCCAGTGATTTTTCGCGGATGGCGGACATGGTGGTTTGCGCGAAGACGTCCAGGCCGCATTCCACCATCGCCAGCGAGGTCACGGGCTGGGTGCCGCACAGGGCGCGGCCGATGCCTTCGGTGGGCGCGAAGTCCGGCGCCATGGCGAAAGGATTGGCGTGGCCCCACCAGCCGGATAGTGGATGGACGAACCTGGCCTGGTGGCGCTTGGGCACCCAGATGAAGGCCGGCGAGCCGGGACCGCCGTTCAGGTATTTATAAGTGCAGCCGACCGCGAAGTCGGCGCCGCCTGCTTGCAGATCCACCGGCACCGCGCCGACGGAATGGCACAAGTCCCAGACCATGACGGCGCCATGCTGGTGGGCGAGGGCGCTGACGGCCGCCATGTCGTGCTGGTAGCCGGTGCGGTAGTTCACGTGGGTCAGCATGAGGACGGCGGTGTCCGGGCCGATGGCCGTGTGCAGCTCGTCCGGCGTGTCGATCAGCTTGACCCGGTAGCCCTGGTTTAGCCAGCCGGCCAGGCCTTGCGCCATATATATATCAGTCGGGAAATTGCTGCGCTCGGTGACGATGGTGCGGCGGCCGGAGCCGTCCTGCAGCTTGATGGCGGCGGCCAGGGCCTTGAACAGGTTGATCGAGGTGGTGTCGGTGACCACCACTTCGCCTGCCTCGGCGCCGACCAGCGGGGCCAGCTTGTCGCCGAGGCGCTTGGGCATGTCGAACCAGCCGGCAGTATTCCAGCTGGTAATCAGGTCTTTGCCCCACTCCTTGGCGATGACTTCGGTGGCGCGGGTGAGGGCGGCTTTCGGGCGGGCGCCCAGAGAGTTGCCATCCAGATAAATCACGCCGGCGGGGAGGTCGAATTGCTCGCGCAGGGGAGCCAGGGGATCTGCGGCGTCGCGCGCCAGGCAGTCGGTGCGGGAGATCATGATTTCCTTGAAACCTAAAGAAAGTGAGAGTGTAGCAACTTTTGCAGGGGCTTCGGCCGGGGGGAAGCCCCTCACCGAAAAATTTTTAAAAATTTTTTCGAAAAACCCTAAAGTTCCCCAAAGTCCTGCCGTTACCGTTTTCAGAAGCCCGGTAAAAGGCTTGCTGTTCGGAAGTTTGGATGGGGCAAAAAATATTAAAATTTTTTGCGTTGAACCCTAAAGTTCTCCAAAACCCTGCCGATAACAGTTCAGATGTCGCAAAAAAGCATCGCAGCGACATCGCGTTTTTACCTCAGGCTGCTGGCTTTTCGGTGTGCCTGAACCCCTCGCAAACCCGCATGTTTTCAGGGGTTTAGCCCCTATCGCCCGACGTTTGTCAGACAAAATCTGACAGGACGTCCCGTGTCTATTCCGACGCAAAATACAGAGTGTGGCCTCTTTGTGTTTCTGTGCCTCTCCAGCAGAATGTATCTCAACGGCAACGCAATTGCGCTGCTAGCAAGATAGAACCCACAGGAGAGATGGAAATGACCGCAAACGACATGATGGCTGAAATCCGCGATGCAAACCTGAGCTACCTGATGCTGGCTCAGCAGATGATCCGCGCGGACAAGGTCACCGCAATTTTCCGTCTCGGCATCTCGGCCGACATCGCAGACCTGATCGAAGGCATGAGCAATGCCCAGATTCTGAAGTTGGCTGGTGGCAACATGATGCTGGCCCGCTTCCGCTTCGACGACAGCGCCATCCTCGGCATGCTGACCAACTACAACAAGGACCGCTCCCTCGCCCAGTCCCACGCCGCCATCCTGATGGCTGGCCAGGGCGTAGAGGAAATTGTCTAATTAGTGTTGTTTTGCGTCATCACGGGGAGCGGAAAAAATGACTAAAAAGAGCGTGGTAACGGAAGCCCAGGAAATCCAGCTGGCCATCGAGCTGATCAATCTGGGCGCCCGCCTGCAACTGCTGGAAACTGAAGTGTCGCTGTCCCGTGAGCGCCTTCTCAAGCTGTACAAGGAACTGAAAGGTGTCTCTCCTCCGAAGGGCATGCTGCCTTTTTCCACCGACTGGTTCCTGACCTGGCAGCCGAACATCCACAGCTCGCTGTTCCTGAATATCCATAACTTCCTGGTCGAACACGCTGGCGCCAGTGGTGTCCGCGCGGTGATGAAGGCTTACCAGCTGTATCTGGAGCAGATGCCGCCGGAGCCGGGCGAAGAGCCGCTGCTGTCCCTGACCCGCGCCTGGACCCTGACCCGTTTCGCCAATACCAGAATGCTGGAGCTGAAGTCCTGCCGCTGCTGCCAGGGCAAGTTCGTGGTCGATGCCATGGACCTGAACTCCGACTACCGCTGCGGCCTGTGCCATATGCCGTCCCGCGCTGGCAAGACCCGCAAGGCCAAGGAAGCCGAAGCGGCCGCCGCTTGATCCTCGCCGCCACTGTTCCCGAGCCTCGCGGTCCGCGCCATCCCGCGGCCGCGCCCAGCCGCGCCGCACTGCGCGGCGGCACCACCTTCGCTGGCGCCAGCCTTCCGCGCCGCTACGCCAGCGTCATGACCGATATGGGCGCAGCCCGGAGCGGGCCATGACAGCGCCGCGCATCCTGCGCGCACCGGCCGTCCAGGCGCTGCTGATCCAGCTGCTCGCGCTGCTGCCGACGGCGGCGCTGGCCTTCGCGCTGGAATCCTTCGGCACCGAACCCACCATCCTCACCGCGGCCCTGATCCAGGGCCTGCTTGCCATGGCCATCACCTGGAAGCTGGGCCTGGCGCGCTGGTGGCGGCCCATTCAGCTGCTGTTTCCGATCGCCGTGCTGGCGGCCAGTGCGCTGCATCTGCCGCCGTGGATTTTCCTCGTCCTGTTCCTGATTCTCCTGGGCTGGTACTGGTCCACCTTCCGCACGCAAGTGCCTTACTACCCATCGAACGAAGCCGTGTGGCGCGCGGTGGAAGGCATGCTGCCGCGCGATAAGCCGCTGCGCGTGATCGACATCGGCAGCGGCCTGGGCGGCATGGCCATGCACCTGGCCAAGGCGCGTCCGCTGGCGCAAGTGGAGGGCATCGAGCTGGCGCCGGTGCCGTGGCTGGTGTCCCGGCTGCGCGCCAGGCTGTCCGGCAGCCGCGCCAGCTTCGTGCGCGGGGATTATGAAAAGCTGGACTTCGGCGACTACGATCTGGTGTTCGCCTACCTGTCGCCGGCCGCCATGCCCGGTCTGTGGGCCAAGGCCAAGGCCGAAATGCAAAATAGCAGTCTGCTAGTTAGTTACGAATTTGAGATCCCCGCTGGGCAATCCGTCAAGACCATCCTTACCACAGAGGGTGGCCCACTCTTATACTCCTGGCAGTTTTAGGCGCGTTTTACTTGCCTGAGAGCGTTTGTCACGCTATTGTAGTTCCACTGTGGAATATTGTTGCACTTACTGGAAAGAAGGGAGTCGGGGCGCTTGTTAGTTATTCTTGGTTACGTCGTTGTTATGGCCTCCGTTTTCGGGGGCTTTGCGTTGTCTGGGGGACACCTCGCAGCGCTGTTCCAGCCGTTGGAACTTCTGATGATCGGCGGCGCCGCAGTTGGCGCTTTCCTCGTCGGCAATAACGGCAAGGCCATCAAGGCTACTCTGGCGGCGATTCCTGGCCTGTTCAAGGGCTCGCGCTATACCAAGGACCTGTACATGGAGCTGATGTCGCTGCTCTTCGATGTGCTGTCCAAGGTGCGCAAGGAAGGTCTGATGTCCATTGAAGGGGATATCGACAAGCCGGAAGAAAGCCCGCTGTTCAGCAAGTACCCGTCCGTCCTGGAAGACCACCATATCGTGGAATTCATGACCGACTACCTGCGCTTGATGGTGTCGGGGAATATGGATGCCTTCCAGATCGAGAATCTGATGGACAACGAGATCGACACGCACCACCAGGAGGGCCATGTGCCTGCGCATTGCATCGCCAAACTGGGCGACGGCATGCCGGCATTCGGTATCGTGGCGGCGGTGATGGGCGTGGTGCACACCATGGAATCGGTGGGCATTCCGCCATCCGAGCTGGGGATGCTGATTGCGCACGCGCTGGTCGGTACCTTCCTCGGTATTCTGCTGGCATACGGCTTTGTCGGTCCGCTGGCCAGCCTGCTGGAGCAGAAGCTGGAAGAGTCCACCAAGATGTTCCAGTGCGTGAAGGTTACGCTGCTGGCCAGCCTGAACGGTTACGCCCCGGCCCTAGCCGTGGAATTCGGCCGCAAGGTGCTGTACTCGACCGAGCGCCCGAGCTTCGCCGAACTGGAAGACCATATCAAGAAATCGAAGTCGAAGTAATGATGGACACGAGGAATCGCCATGGCTGAAGAGGGACTGCGGCCAATCATCGTCAAGCGCGTCAAGAAGAATGGCGGCGGCCACCATGGCGGCGCCTGGAAGATCGCGTACGCCGACTTCGTGACCGCGATGATGGCTTTCTTCCTGTTGATGTGGCTGCTTGGTTCGACCACCAAGGGCGACTTGAACGGGATCTCGGAATACTTCAAGACGCCGCTCAAGGTCGCCATGGAAGGCGGCACCGGTAGCGGCGACTCGTCGTCCGTCATCAAGGGCGGCGGCAATGACCTGAGCCGCAGCCAGGGCCAGGTGCGCGCCACCGACGAACCGTCCGTCAAGAAGACCTTCAACCTGTCGGCCGCCAAGGCCGCGCTCGAAGCGGAAGAAAAGAACCGCCTGGAGCAGCTGCGCCAGCGTATCGAGCTGACCATCGACTCCAGCCTGGCCTTGCAGAAATTCAAGAACCAGCTGCTGCTCGATTTCACCAGCGAAGGCTTGCGTATCCAGATCGTGGACGAAAAGAACCGTCCGATGTTTGCCTTGTCCAAGGCCGACTTGCAGCCTTATACCCGCGAAATCCTGGAAGCCATCGCACCGGTGCTGAACGAAGTGCCGAACAAGATCGGCCTGTCCGGCCACACCGACTCGACGCCGTATTTCACCGAAACGGGGTACAGTAACTGGGAACTCTCCGCCGACCGGGCCAATGCCTCGCGCCGTACTCTGGTGCAAGGCGGCCTGGCCGACAACAAGATCCTGCGTGTGGTCGGCCTGGCAGGGGCCGCACCGCTGGACCGCGTCGATCCGTTCAATCCGATCAACCGCCGCATCAGCATCATTGTGATGAACAAGAAGACGGAAGAGAACGTATTGCGTGACGGTGGCCAGATGAATGTCGGGACCGACACCGAGGCCACGCGCGAAGCGCTAAGCAAGACGGCGCCAGCCGCAGCACCAGCACCTGCTGCAGCGGCGCCGGCAAAGAAATAAGCAGAGCCCTGCCTAACACCTGAGACTGTCATGACGAGAAAAAAGATCCTGGGCTCCCATGTGAAGCGCCTGTTGTCCGGCGTATCGGACCACGGCAAGCGCCATTTGACTGAAGTCGAAACCGACCTTCTGCAGACCAATCTGCTGCTGGAAGAAGCGATCGACAAGCTGACGCGCAATTTCATGGCCATCCACGACGCCGTCAATGCCCAGCAAACGACCATCCAGATGCTGCTGGACGGCGGCAATCCGACCCCCGAGCAAAAGGAAAAGCTGCAGGCCATGAACGAGCAGGTCAGCAGCTATGTGAATGCGGCGATCACCAGCATGCAGTTCCAGGACATGACCAGCCAGTTGATCGACCGTACCCTGAAGCGCGTCACCGGCCTGCGCGAGTTCCTCGGCACGCTGGGCACCCATGGCGCCGAAGTGATGCCCGACAGCGGCAGCGACGAAATTGTGGACCTGCTCGGCAAGGTCAGCATGGCGCTCGCCATCCAGAGCCTGGAGCTGCGCAGCGTGCTGCGTAAAGCGGTCAGCCAGAAGCATCTGGAAAGCGGCGACATCGAACTGTTCTGAAAATATACCTACCAAAGAGAGATCAAAAGATGGCTAAAACAATTCTTGCAGTCGACGATTCCTCCTCGCTGCGCCAGATGGTGGCGTTCAGCCTGAAAGCCGCCGGTTACCAGGTGGTGGAGGCGGTCGATGGACAGGACGGCCTGGAAAAGGCCAAGCTGCAAACCGTGGACCTGGTGCTGACCGACCAGAACATGCCGCGCATGGACGGCCTGCAGCTGATCAAGCTGCTGCGCGAACAGCCGAACTACGCCAAGGTGCCTATCCTGATGCTGACCACCGAATCGTCCGATGAGATGAAAGCCAAGGGCCGCGCTGCCGGCGCCAACGGCTGGCTGGTCAAGCCTTTCGACCCGCAACGTCTGATTGAGGTAGTGAAGAAGGTCATCGGCTAAGGGGCTGCCATGTGCTTAGTAATTGATGGAGTCGCGCCATGACCATCGATATTAGCCAGTTCTACCAGGTCTTCTTCGACGAGGCCGAGGAGCTGCTGGCGGAAATGGAGCGGCTGCTGCTGGCGGTGGACGTCGACTCGCCGGGCGAAGAAGATCTGAACGCGATCTTCCGCACGGCGCACTCCGTCAAGGGTGGCGCATCCACCTTCGGCGTGAGCGATATGAGCGAAGTCACGCACGTGCTGGAGACGCTGCTCGACCGTATTCGCAAGGGCGAAATGGCGCTCACGTCGACCCACGTGGACGCCTTCCTCGCCGCCAAAGATATTCTGAAGATGCAGCTGGACGGCCACCGTCTGGGTTCCGCCGTGGACCAGGAAGCGGTGGGCGACGTGCGCATGATGCTGCAGGAGCTGGCGCAGGATGTGCACATTGCCGCCATGGCGCCTGTCGCACCGGCCTTCAACACGCAGGAAACCGAAGTGGTGGACCACACCGGCGGCCGCCGTTACCGGCTCGAGCTGCCGAAGATGGTGCACCGTGAAGTGGAAGCGCTGGCGGCCGAACTGGGCTTGCTGGGCAAGGTCGAACTGTCGCCGCTGGACGCCGAGCGCCACGCGATGGTGGTCACCACCCACGAAAGCCTGGACGACATCATCGCCATCTGCTCCTTCGTCATCGACGCGGACCAGATGAAAGTCACCGAACTGCCTGCATTGACGCCAACGCAGGAAGCGCGCGAAAGCGCCGAGCGTGCGCGCAAGGAAGCGGAGCAGGGCTACGGCTTCTTCGATCCGCTCACCCCTGGCGCAGCCGGCGCCGAGGGGGGCACGGCGCAGGGCGAGCAAGGCAAGGGTTATGGTTTCTTCCAGCCACTGGACGAAATCCGCGCCAACGCGTCGGCCGCCGTGGACGACGCGCAGGGCTATGGCTTCTTCCAGCCGCTGGACCAGATCCGCGCCGCCGCAGGCATCAAGGATGCGCCGCAGCAGGTGGAGCAAAAGCTCAGCGAAGAACAGGAACGCAAGGCGGCACGCAAGGAAGCCGAGAAGGCGGCCCATGTGCCGAGCGCCGAATCGTCCTCGATTCGCGTGTCCGTCGAAAAGGTGGATCAGCTGATCAACCTGGTCGGCGAACTGGTGATCACGCAAGCGATGATCGAACAGCGCGCCGGCACGCTGGACCCGATGGTGCACGAGCGCCTGCTGAACGGCATTTCCCAGCTGACCCGCAACACGCGCGACCTGCAGGAAGCCGTGATGTCGATCCGCATGATGCCGATGGACTTCGTGTTCTCGCGCTTCCCGCGCATGGTGCGCGACCTGGCCGCAAAGCTGGGCAAGAAGGTGGACTTCATCACCAGCGGCGCCGCGACGGAACTGGACAAGGGCCTGATCGAACGCATCGTCGATCCGCTGACCCACCTGGTGCGCAACAGTATCGACCATGGCATCGAAATGCCGGAAGTACGCCGCGCCGCCGGCAAGACCGACGCGGGACGCCTGTTCCTGTCGGCTTCCCACCAGGGCGGCAATATCGTCATCGAAGTATCGGACGATGGCGGCGGCCTGAATCGCGAGAAAATCCTCGCCAAGGCCAGGCAGAACGGTCTGCCGCTTACCGACAATATGAGCGATGCCGATGTCTGGCAGCTGATCTTCGCGCCGGGCTTCTCGACCGCCGATCAGGTGACGGACGTTTCCGGCCGCGGCGTGGGCATGGACGTGGTGAAGCGCAATATCACGGCCATGGGCGGTACGGTGGACATCCGTTCGGCCAAGGGCTTCGGCACCACCATCTCGATTTCGCTGCCGCTGACGCTGGCGATCCTGGATGGCATGACGATCCGCAGCGGCGACGAGATCTACATCCTGCCGCTCGGCTTCGTGATCGAATCGCTGCAGCCGGCGCCGGAAGATGTGAAGGAAATCAGCGGCAAGGGCAGGGTGGTGAAAGTGCGCGGCGAATACCTGCCGCTCATTCCCCTGTACCAGATCTTCGATATCGTGCCGCGCTTTACCGATCCGTGCCAGGGCATCCTGGTGATTGTTGAAACTGAAGGCAAGAAAGCCTGCCTGTTCGTGGATGAACTGGTGGGGCAGCAGCAGGTTGTGGTCAAGAACCTTGAATCCAATTACCGCAAGGTTGCGGGCATTTCGGGCGCCACCATTCTGGGTGACGGCGGTGTGTCCTTGATTCTGGATGTGGCGGCGCTGATCCGCTCTTCGCGCCAACTGGTCGATGAGTCGATATTTTCGTAAAGGACGAATACCATGACTGACGCAAACAACGCTGGAGCCGACATCGCCGGCCGCGAGTTCCTGGCCTTCAAACTGGGCTCCGAGGAATATGGCATCGACATCCTGAAAGTGCAGGAAATCCGCGGCTACGAAGCCGTGACCCGTATTGCCAACGCCCCTGAATTCATCAAGGGCGTCATCAATCTGCGCGGCATCATCATTCCGGTGGTGGATATGCGCATCAAATTCAAGCTGGGCGAGCCGGTGTACGACCAATTCACCGTAGTCATCATCCTCAACATCAACGGCCGCGTGGTAGGCATGGTGGTCGATTCGGTGTCGGACGTGACGACGCTTACCCCGGAACAGGTCAAGCCCGCACCCGAAATGGGCACGGCCTTCAGCACCGAGTACATGATCGGTCTCGGTACGATCGATGAGCGTATGCTTATCCTGGTGGACATCGACCGCCTGATGTCCAGCCCAGAAATGGGCCTGATCGACAAGATCGCCGCTTAACCCGCAGGCGACCGACCCGACTCCGCCAAAAGAGCGGGGCGGGCACCACTTAACGAACGGGAGATAACTATGAATGTTCGCGACTACAAGATTGGTACGCGACTCGGTTTTGGTTTCGGCGTCATTCTTTTGATTCTGGTCGGCGTGGTCCTGCTGGCCAATGTACTGAACTACCGTAACAAGTCCCAGCTGATGACCGGGCTGGATCTGACGACGGCCAAGAGCATGCAGGCGCAGGCCATGAAGAGCGCCATGCTGGAAACCGGTATCGCCATGCGCAATATCGGCCTGCAGTCGGACGTCAGCCTGATGCAGAAGGAAGAGGAGAAGGTCAAGGCCAACCGCGCCCGCTACGACGCGGCGCGCAGCAAGCTGCAGGGCCTGGGCCTGAGCGACACCGAAAAGAAGGTGCTGGACGATATTACCGCGCTGGACCGCGATGTGGACGCGGCCTTCAAGGAAGCGCTGGGCCAGGTCCTGGCGTTTAACAGCGAAGGCGCGGCCAAGGTGATTGCGACCCGCATCGACCCGCTGAACCAGCAGACCCTGACCGCCCTGAACAAGCTGGTGGATATGCAGCACGCCGCTTCCGCCTCGTTCAAGGACAGCTCGAACGCCAGCGACAGCCGCTTGATGACCATGCTGTTCGTGCTGAGCGCCGTAGCGGTCGCCGTGGGCGTGGTGTTTGCGCTGTTCATCACCCGTTCGATCATCGGCCCGCTGAAGTTTGCCGTGTCGGTGGCGCAGAAAGTGGCCAGCGGCGAGCTGACTTCGCAAGTGAAGGTGGAAGGCAAGGATGAAACCTCCGAGCTGCTGCAGGCCCTGAAGGACATGAACGATTCCCTGGTGAAGACCGTGGGCCAGGTGCGTTCCAGCACCGAGACCATCACCACGGCTTCGCATGAAATCGCGTCCGGCAATGCCGACCTGTCGGCCCGTACCGAATCGCAGGCTTCCTCGCTGGAGGAAACCGCTTCGTCGATGGAAGAACTGACTTCCACCGTGAAGCAGAACGCGGACAATGCGCGCCAGGCCAACCAGCTGGCGGTGTCGGCATCGTCGGTGGCGGTGAAGGGCGGCACGGTAGTGTCGCAAGTTGTGGACACGATGGGCTCGATCAAGGAGTCTTCGACCAAGATCGTGGATATTATTGGAGTCATCGACGGCATCGCCTTCCAGACCAATATCCTGGCGCTGAATGCCGCGGTGGAAGCGGCGCGCGCCGGTGAGCAGGGCCGCGGCTTTGCGGTGGTAGCATCTGAGGTGCGGAATCTGGCCCAGCGCTCCGCTGCCGCGGCAAAAGAGATCAAGGCCCTGATCGACGACTCCGTGCAGAAGGTGGACGCGGGCGGCCGTCTGGTCGATGAAGCCGGCCAGACCATGGGCCTGATCGTGACCTCGATCAAGCAGGTGGCCGACATCATGGGCGAGATCACCGCTGCGACGCTGGAGCAAAGCCACGGCATCGAGGAAGTGAACCAGGCCATCACGCAGATGGATGAAATGACGCAGCAGAACGCGGCCCTGGTGGAAGAAGCTGCTGCCGCAGCGGAAAGCATGCAGGAGCAGGCTGACCATCTGGCGGAAGCGGTGTCCATCTTCAAGCTGGCGGGTGATGAATTCAACAAGCAGCGCATCGCGCCGAAGCCTGTAGTCCGGGCGCCGGCGAAGACTACCGCCGTGGCGACTCGCCCGGCACCGGCAGCCCAGCCTAAAAAGCTGGCCACTGCCGCGCCTTCGGGCGACGACTGGGAAGAGTTTTAATCCCGGCGGGCGCCGCATGCGGTGTGCGGCGCCCGTCTGACGTTTAGGGAAGAAGAACAAAATGGCGCTGACCAAAGATACCGTTAAAGAGTTTGACTTCAACGGCAAAGATTTTGAACGTGTCCGCGCGATGATCTACAAGCGGGCCGGCATTGCGCTGGCCGACAGCAAGCAGGAAATGGTTTACAGCCGCCTGGCGCGCCGCTTGCGCGCCACCGGCATCAACTCCTTCGTCAAATACCTCGACGACCTGGAGGGCGGGAAGCTCGGCAACGCCGAATGGGAAGCCTTCACCAACGCGCTGACCACCAACCTGACATCTTTTTTCCGGGAAGCCCATCACTTCCCGCTGCTGGCCGAACATGTGCAGAAAAAGCGTGGCGGCGAAGCCCTGAATATCTGGTGTTCCGCCAGTTCCACCGGCGAAGAACCCTATTCGATCGCCATGACGGTGTGCGAGGCTTTCAACACGCTGACGCCCAACGTCCACATCCTGGCGACGGATATCGACACCAATGTGCTGGCAACGGCCGCCAACGGCGTCTACCCGATCGAGCGCATCGAAAAGCTGTCGCCGGAACGCCAGCGGCGCTTTTTCCTGCGCGGGAAGGGCGATAAAGCCGGCTTCGTGCGCGTGCGCGAAGAACTGCGCAAGCTGATTACCTACCGCCAGATCAATCTGTTGGACGAGTCGTGGGAAATCCGTCCCGGCTTCGATGCGATATTCTGTCGGAATGTGATGATTTATTTTGACAAGGCCACCCAGCGCAGAATCCTGGCGCGCTTTGTCCCCCTGATGAAGCCGGATGCGCTGCTGTTCGCGGGCCATTCGGAGAATTTCCTCTACGTGTCCGACTCTTTGAAGCTGCGTGGCAAGACGGTGTACGAACTGGATGAACGCAAGGCCACAGGCTTCAAAGCAGCACAACGATAGTGAGAATGACATGGACAAAGAACAATTCGCCACCAACGTCTATTACGACCGGACGTTCGACTGCGACGCGGCCAAGATCCTGCCCGGGGAGTATTACTACACCAACAAGGACATGCTGATCGTGACGGTGCTGGGCTCCTGCGTGTCGGCCTGCATCCGCGACCGCGTATCGGGCCTGGGCGGCATGAATCATTTCATGCTGCCGGATGGCGGCTCGGACGGGAACAGTCCCATTTCCGCCTCCGCGCGCTACGGCACCTACGCGATGGAAGTGCTGATCAACGACCTGATGAAGGCCGGTGCGCGGCGCGAGAATCTGGAAGCGAAAGTCTTTGGCGGCGGTGCGGTGCTGAAAGGCTTCACCGCGATTAACGTCGGCGAACGTAATGCGGCGTTCGTGCAGACCTTCCTGCGCAATGAGAAGATCCGCATCATGGCCGAAGACCTGAACGATATTTATCCGCGCAAGGTGTACTTCTTCCCGCGTACCGGCAAGGTGCTGGTGAAGAAGCTGATGCAAACCCATAACGATACCCTGGCCAAACGGGAAATCGAATACGCCAGCCGGCTCAAGGTGCAGCCGGTCGGTGGCGAAGTCGAGCTGTTCTGAAACGAAGGTAACAAGCTATGAACAAGATCAAAGTCCTGATTGTGGACGACTCTGCGCTCATCCGCAGCGTCATGACCGAAATCATCAAGTCGCAGCCCGATATGGAAGTAGTGGGCGTGGCCCCCGATCCCCTGGTGGCGCGCGAACTGATCAAGCAGACCAACCCGGACGTGCTGACGCTGGACGTCGAAATGCCGAAGATGGATGGGCTGGATTTCCTGGAACGCCTGATGCGCCTGCGGCCGATGCCGGTGGTGATGGTGTCCTCGCTGACCGAGCGCGGTTCGGAAATCACGCTGCGCGCGCTGGAACTGGGCGCGGTCGATTTCGTCACCAAGCCCAAGATCTCCATCCAGAGCGGCATGCGCGAGTACGCCGAGCTGATTTCCGACAAAATCCGTGCCGCGTCCAAGGCCCGCATCCGGGCGCGCACCCTGCCGCAAGCGGGCGCCGAGGGTGGCGCACAACTGCCACAATTGCGCAATCCGCTGATGTCTTCCGAAAAACTGATTATCGTGGGCGCGTCCACGGGCGGCACGGAGGCGATCCGTGAATTCCTGATGCAGATGCCGTCCGACTGCCCGGGCATCCTGATCACCCAGCACATGCCGGAGGGCTTTACCCGCTCCTTCGCCAAGCGCCTGGACTCCCTGTGCAAGATTTCGGTGCGTGAAGCGGAAGGCAATGAGCGTGTGCTGCCCGGCCACGCCTACATCGCGCCGGGCCACTCGCATCTGATGCTGGCACGTTCGGGCGCCAACTATATGACCAAGCTGGACCAGGGCGAGCCGGTGAACCGCCACCGTCCTTCGGTGGATGTGCTGTTCCGTTCCGCAGCGCAAAATGCGGGCAAAAACGCCGTGGGCGTGATCCTGACCGGCATGGGCAAGGATGGTGCAGCGGGCATGCTGGAGATGAAGAACGCCGGGGCGTATAATTTTGCGCAGGATGAGGCCAGCTGCGTCGTATTTGGCATGCCGCGCGAAGCGATCGCGGTCGGCGCCACGCACGAAGTAGGGGCGCTGCAGGCGCTGCCGGGCATGGTTCTGGGTTATCTGGCCCAGCACGGTTCCCGCGCATTGCGCGTTTGATACGGTTCAGCGCTAGTTAGGGGTAGTTTGTTCGCTTTGGAGCAACAGAAATGCTATCCTACAACTTGGTGGAACCACCAACTTAATTTATAACCGCGTAAGTAGAAACAACGGAGTAATTCATGGCTGATCCAAAGATGAAGTTTTTGGTTGTGGACGATTTTTCGACCATGCGTCGTATCGTCCGAAATCTGTTGAAGGAACTGGGTTATGCCAATGTGGACGAGGCTGAAGACGGCGTGATGGCGCTGGCCAAGCTGCGCTCCGAGCAGTTCGATTTCGTCGTGTCCGACTGGAATATGCCGAACATGGATGGCCTGACCATGCTGCAGAATATTCGTGCCGACCCCGCCCTGGCCAAACTGCCGGTGCTGATGGTGACCGCCGAAGCGAAAAAGGAAAACATCATCGCGGCTGCGCAAGCAGGCGCCAATGGCTATGTGGTGAAGCCGTTCACCGCAGCCACCCTGGATGAAAAACTGAACAAGATCTTCGAGAAGCTCGGAGCCTGATGAGCATGGGTGAGCAACAAACCGGGACCATCGTGCCGTCGATGGACCCGAACGAGGAGTTCCTGGCACGCATCGGCCACATGACCCGTGCGCTGCATGAGAACTTGCGTGCCCTGGGCCTGGACAAGCTGATCGAAAAGGCAGCCGAGGACATCCCTGATGCCCGCGACCGCCTCGACTACGTGGCGCGCCTGAGCGAAAACGCGGCGCAAAAGGTGCTGAACGCCACCGACGAGGCTGGTCCGCTGCAGGACCAGATCGGTAACGATGCGAAGGAGTTGAGCGCTTCCTGGGAAACCCTGCTGAACGGGAATCCCAGCGAGGAAGACTGGCGTGCGCTGGCGATCCGGACTGTGTCCGCGCTGGGTGCCGCCCAAGCGAACACCACGGCTACCAAGGCCCATCTGATGGATATCATGATGGCCCAGGACTTCCAGGACCTGACCGGCCAGGTGATCAAGAAGGTCACATCGATTGCACAAAACCTGGAGAAGCAACTGGTGCAGACGCTGATCGACTTTGCCCCCGAACAGTTGAAGAAGGAAATCGATAACGGCCTGCTGAACGGGCCGCAGATTGACACCACCAAGGAAGGCGTCGTCGCCGACCAGGGCCAGGTGGACGATCTGCTCGATAGCCTCGGCTTCTAATCTATGCATCAAACACACTACCTGGTGCGCGAACCGCTGCTGGACCCCCAGCAGCGCGTGGTCGGCTACGAAATCACGTGGCAGCAAGACCCGGCGCACAAGCCCTCCCTTGAGGAACTGGAAGGTCTGGTCGGCTTCGTCGCCGGCCAGGTCAACGATCCGGACAAGGGCTGGCTGCTGAAAGAAAAGACTTTATTCCTGCAGGCCGTACCGGGCATGCTGTCCACGGACGCCCTGTACGATATGCCGCCTGAGCACACGGTGCTCTCGATCAAAACCTCCGAACTGGCCAATCCCGATACGCTGGCTGCCGTGCAGGCACTGCGCGCGGGCGAAGTCGGTATTCTGCTGCGCGAAGCCGATCTGGCGCGCGTGGGCAGCCGCCTTGGTACGATCTGCTCTTATGTTGAGGTACGCTTCACCGGCGCCGATGTGGCGTCGCAGGCGCGCACCTACGCGGCGCTGCGGACAACGAACGTGCGCATGGTGGGCCGTCCGGTCACGACCTGGGCCGACTTCGACGCCTGCGCCTTGCTGGGACTGGACGCCTTTGTCGGCAAGCTGCACCTGACGCCGCGTCCCGGCACGGAAGGGCAGGGTTTGAATCCCTCGCAGACCATCATCCTGCAACTGATGCAAATGGTGAATGCGAACGCCGATGTGGCGCAGATTGAGAGCGTGTTGAAACGCGATGCGGCGCTGTCGTACAAGCTGCTGCGCTACATTAACTCGGCCGGTTTCGGCGCGGGACGCGAAGTGCAGTCGCTGAAGCAGGCTATCCAGCTGCTGGGCTACCAGCCGATGTACCGCTGGCTAACGCTGCTGCTGGCCACGGCCAGCACGAGCGGCTTCTCGCCGGTGCTGCTGGAAACTGCCGTGGTGCGTGGCCGTCTGGCTGAATTGCTGGGTCAGAAAGCGCTGGGCAAGGCGGATGCGGAGAATATCTTCGTGGCCGGCATGTTCTCGCTGCTGGATCGCTTGCTGGGGCTGCCGATGTCGGAAGTGCTGGAAACCATCCAGCTGTCGGAAGAAGTGGTGCACGCACTGCTGACGCGCGGCGGCAAATATGGTCCTTACCTGGCGCTGGCTGAAGCCTGCGAACTGAACTCCAACCTGGTCAGCTCGCTGGCCTCCTCGCTCGGACTCTCGCCCGAAGAAGTCAACAAGGCCCACCTGTCGGCGCTGGCCTGGACGCAGAACGTCACCGCCTGAATTCAAATGGGGACGCGACACATTTTCCGCCGTCGGGCGGCAAATGTGTTACGTCCCCATTTAATTTTCAGATTTCCAGGTTGTCGATCAGGCGCGTAGTGCCCAGCTTCGCCGCTGCCAGCACGACCAGTTCCGTGCCTTGCGCCAGGTCGCCTGCGTTTGGCGGCTGCAGGTCAACGCGTTTGCGGATCGACACATAATCCGGCTTCCAGCCGCGCGCGCGCAGGCTGTCCATCGCCTGATGCTCAAGCTGGAACACATCCAGATGGCCGGCACGCACTTCGTTGGCAACGGCGTTCAGGGTCTGGTACAGGAAAGGCGCCTCGGCGCGTTCCTTGGCCGACAGGTACATATTGCGTGACGACAGCGCCAGCCCATCATCCGCACGCCAGGTTTCCGCCGCGATGATCTGGGTCGGCAGCGCGAACTGGCGCGCCATGCCGCGCACGATCATCAGCTGCTGGTAATCCTTCTTGCCGAACACGGCCACCTTCGGCTGCACGCAGGAGAACAGCTTGGTCACCACGGTGCACACGCCATTGAAGAAGCCCGGACGGAACTCGCCTTCCAGGATATTGCCGATGCCATCCGGCGGCTGCACGCGGTATTCCTGCGGCTCCGGATACAGGTCCTTCTCGGTCGGCGCGAACAGCACGTAGACGCCTTCTTTCTCCAGCTTTTCCACGTCAGCCTGGAAGGTGCGCGGGTATTTGTCGAAGTCTTCGTTCGGGCCGAACTGCAGGCGGTTCACGAAGATGGACGCCACCACCGGGTCGCCATGCTTGCGAGCCAGGCGCATCAGGGACAGGTGGCCTTCATGCAGATTGCCCATGGTCGGCACAAACGCGGTGCGCAGTTGGCCGCTTAGCTGGTCGCGCAGCTCTTCGATATTCGAGATGATTTTCATAGTTTTTAGATGTTATGCGGGCGAATAGGCCAGCCGCACGTAGATCGGTGCGAATGGCTCCGCCTGGGTGATTTCGATCAGGGTTTCCTTGGCGAGTTCCAGCATGGCCACAAAGTTCACCACGACGACGGGCGGGGTGGATTCCACGTCGAACAGGTCGGCAAACTCCACGAAACGGCTGGACTGCAGCTTGCGCAGGATGGCCGTCATGTGTTCACGCACCGAGAGTTCCTCGCGCGTGATCCTGTGGTGCTGTTTGAGCTTGGCGCGCTTCATGAGGTCGCGCCAGGCCGCTTGCAGGTCGTTGACGTCCACGTCCGGCCAGATCGGCACCAGGCTTTGCTCGATGAAGATCTGGGTGCGCACGAAATCGCGTCCCGCCTGCGGCATGGTGCCGAGATCGTAGGCCGCCAGCTTGATCTGTTCGTATTCGAGCAGACGGCGCACCAGCTCGGCACGCGGGTCTTCCGCTTCAACTTCGATATCGTGCTGGCGCTGCGGCAGCAGCATGCGCGATTTAATCTCGATCAGCATCGCCGCCATCAGCAGGTATTCCGCTGCCAGCTCCAGGTTGGACAGGCGAATCTGGTCCACGTACTTCAGGTACTGAAGCGTGACCTGGGCCATCGGGATATCGAGAATGTTGAAGTTCTGCTTGCGGATCAGGTACAGCAGCAAGTCCAGCGGGCCTTCGAAAGCTTCCAGGAAGATTTCCAGGGCATCCGGCGGAATGTAGAGATCGTTCGGCAGGCGCAGCAGGGGCTCGCCGTAGAGACGGGCAAATGCAGCGCCTTCGGCTTCGGCAGCCTTGGCATCGTCGGGGGATGGGGATTCCGTCCCGGCCGCTGGAGGTTCGGCCGGGTTGGCATCGCCGCCTGCGTCTGGCGGCAAATCCGCAGCGATGGCAAGCTCTGCGGAGACTGGCTCCGCGTTCTCGTCCTGCGCCGCGTCTTTTGGCGACATGCTATGCCGTCCGGGGCTCGTTTATACCTTGTTCTGGTACACGTAAGCTTGTTGCTTGACGCTCGAGGTGCGGACGCGCTCTTGCTCGTCGAGGGTGCGGGAAGGTTGGTCCCACAGCAGCGAACGGCCGAATTGCTGGCCAGCTTCGATCTGAGGATTCTTTTCCTTCAGTTGCTTGATGAACAAGGTGTGATCGGACTCGTACTTGTGGTTCTGTTTCAGGAAGTTCATATCGCGAAATGAAAAGGTTCAGCAAAGGGTATTTTACCGTCTTTTGCCGTCAGTAACGATGCCGAATACCTGCGACGAAAGTATTACCGTTGCTGCCAGGACTCAGTGAGTCGCGCAGGAAGACGGTGTAGAGGTCGGTACGCGGGGAAATATTGTGGTCGTAGCCGGCGGCGTAGGTGTCGCGGTGGAAGTCGGGCTTGCCGGTTGCCGTTTCGTTCATACGCGAATACGCGACCATGATGCGGCCCAGGCCGCTGTAGGCAGGAATAGTAAAACCGGCGTGCTTGATGCGGTCGTTGCGGTTGCTGATCTCGGTGTCGTGGTAGCTGTAGGAGGCGAACACACGCACCACTTTGAAGTCGTAGGCCGCCGCCGCCAGGTAGGTACGTTGGCTGGGGCCGGTAACGGCGATGCCGGGACCGTTCTTCACGTTCTGTCCGCCCAGCGTGACGGCCAGGGTAGGGCCGACGTATTTCGCCACGGCCGACCAGTTGTCCGCATGCTGGCCGGGCACTTCGCCCAGCGAGTATTGCGCTACGAAGGTGGTGTCGTAGACCGTGGGCGAGGTGTAGTTGATCGAATTGCTCCAGCCTGTGTCGCCGAAGGTGGCGTTGCCCCCGGCGGCCGTGAACATCTGGTCTATCACCGGCGAAAGGCGGGTGGATGGACCGAACGGGTTGATCTGGCCGATCGCCACGAACATCGGGTTGCCGATGCGGCCCACGCGCACCAGGCCCCAGTCGCCGCCCAGGCCGACGTTGGCCGCGCGCGAGAACATGGATTCGCCGGGGAAGCGGCCGGACTCGCCGGTATCAATGCGCATGAAGCCTTCCAGCGCGAATTGTGCTCGCAAGCCGCCGCCCAGCTGCTCGGTGCCGCCGAAGCCGTAGTAGGAGGTGACCATGCCGCCGCTGTTAAGCACATTCACGCTTTGCGGCGCCGATGCCGACGCGGTGCGTCCGGCGAAGGCGTCGAGCACGCCGTAGATGGTGACGCCCGTGCTTTGGGCGCATGCGAGAGTGGGAAGTACGAGGAAGCCAGCCGCCAGCAGCTTGTTTTTCATAAGGGACTTCCAATATTGTCAGTTCGTCCAATTGTCCGCGTGCCCCGTTTGATTCACAAGCAAAACGTGGCCGAATCTGCCGCCTTGTGCGAGTTCGCCACGGATGTCGTATGCTTGCTTGCAATTTTGTTTATGCAGTGAAGCTATGCACTACCGACTGACGCCACGCGCCGCCATCCTGTTGACCATCCCGCCCACCCTGTGGGCGGGGAATGCCATTGTGGGACGTATGCTGCATGAATTGGTCCCGCCGATTCTGCTGAATTTCCTGCGATGGGCGATTGCTTTAGTCCTGCTTCTGCCATTGGCGGGGCCGATATTTCGTCCTGGAAGTTCTTTGTGGCCGCATTGGCGGCGTTTTGCGATTCTGGGCTTGCTCGGCATTGGCATGTATAACGCTTTGCAATATCTCGCCTTGCAAAGTTCGACGCCGATTAATGTAACGCTGGTTGCGTCCGGAATGCCGGTATGGATGATGCTTACCGGCTGGCTGTTTTTTGGTGCCGGTGTTTCGCGCCGCCAAATCATTGGCGCGATATTGTCCATTGCCGGTGTGTTGGTCGTTCTGGCGCGCGGCGAATTCGCGCACTTAATGGAATTGCGCCTGGTTGCCGGCGATATGTTCATGATTCTGGCGACGATTGCCTGGTCGCTTTATAGCTGGTTGCTAATCCGTACGACGGGTCCAGCAGATATCCGCAGCCATTGGGCTAATTTTCTGCTGGCGCAAGTCGGATTTGGAGCAATCTGGTCGGGCGCATTTGCAGCGGGTGAATGGGCATTATCTGCCGCAGCCATTCACTGGAACTCGACATTAATTGCAGGCCTAGCGTATGTCGCAATCGGTCCGGCAATCATTGCTTTCCGCTGCTGGGGCGCTGGCGTGCAAGAGGCTGGCCCGTCCATTGGCGCTTTTTTTGTTAATCTGACGCCTTTGTTTACCGCGCTATTTTCCTCTCTGTTTCTCCATGAGGCGCCGCAGCCATATCATGCGCTGGCATTTATTCTCATCGTGGGCGGCATTATCGTGTCCTCGCGCAAATAATCCCGTGCGCCGCTCTGCGGCGCGATCTGATAATTTGGCCTCCATCAGGAGGTCTTATGCGAAAACTCATCTTTTCAATTGCGCTAGGCGCCGCGCTGCTGGCAGCTTGCCAGAAGCCCGTCCCTAAGCCGCCCAAGCCTGTCGCAGTGCATCCCGTGCCAACTATTGGCGTGAACGCGCCATAGTTCAGCTCGCGTCGCAAAATTTAACGGTTATTCTGAGCCGCGCCTGAAACTCATCATTTGGCCTGAATGTTGCGTATAGCGATTCGCAGTAAATGTTTAATCCTGTGAATTGCCATTTAGGAGGCGAAAATGAATGAAATTGCACCGGCAGCGCTGTCGATTACAGATGCGGCTCTTGCAGCCGTGATGCGGGAAGGTGAACGCGCTCAGGCGAAATACTCAGCCACGACGAGATGCAACGATTATTTTCAGGACTTGCCACATGAAAAATTAAACGCCTGGCGGCGTGAATCGCAGAAACTTTTCGGTCAGTCGCCGGCGTCGGAATCCTTACACAAGGATGAGCGTGCGGCGTTGCAAGAGGAGTTGCGTCAAAGTCTCAAGAAGCTGGCGCCGGAGTTTTATTCGCGGGCAACGACGATCAACGAAATGCTCACGAAAGCCAGATATCGGGATTTGGCGGAGCAGATCTCGCACACGACCTTGTCCAAAGCGCACGTGATGGACGGTCCTAATCTTCATGACATTATCATCCTGCCGCCACCGGATGGCATGTTCTGGTGGGCCAAGACCGAGGCCTTTTCCAATGATGGCGGCCTTCAGAGGCAATTCGAATCGGATGGCCTGCATCTCTTCGGAAACATTAATTACGGCGGCGATCCGCTTATTCATCGGAATATCGGCGCCATTGCAACCTTTATTCTCGACCCGAGCCGACTACCATCGTCCGCTAATAACCGCTGGCGTTCCCGGCCTTGGGTGGAATTGTTTGGGCGCATTGATGGCTGGACCGGCTTTTATGATTCGATTTGGGCCGCCGACGATAAATGGGCTAAATGCCGTCTTTTCCTGCGCCAGACTGCTCTGCAGTTCCTCAATAATTCATCCGTTCCGACGATTCTTGGATCGAATACCGAGTTACGCACCTTGATTAACGAGGAAAACAAGTCGCGCGCCGTGCACGTCGATCTGCCTGGCTTCGTCCCCATGCCCCTGCTGGAGATGGCCCTGGCCGACAAGCGTCAGCAGATTATTGTCGATCTGGAGGTCAGGCTTGATATCGAGATGGAGGGCGACTCATATATTGGGCTTAGTCCGCAGCCCAATCCCTTCCAGTCGGTCCTGCTGCGCCATTTCCAGTGGCCGATTGAGCCGATCTAACGAAGACGGCGGCGCATCACCAGCGGTGGCGGCTCCAGCGGATTGGCGTGGGAATATTCGAGCTCCTCGGCCAGCTGAAATTCGAACGCGGTATAAAAATCGATCAGCTGCGGCTGGTCACTACGGACCGCGAGGCGTACTTCCTCGACGCCAATCGCCAGCGCATGGTGAATGACGGCTTCCAGCAGATGCTGGGACAGATTGGTGCCGCGGTAGTCGGGCAACACCCCCATACGCAGGATTTCCCACACATCGGGTTCGGAATCCAGGGGCAGCCAGCGTACCGAGCCAATCGGGCAGTCGCCATCCTGCAAAATAAAACCGCCGCCGTCCCGGAGATGATCCGAAACGACGACGGCGGTTTCACGATGTCCGCTGGAAGTGACGCTGACTTTGCCGGCCCACGCGGCGCGCGTGAGGTCGGCAATTAACTGGCAGTCGTCGGCAGTCGCTTCCCGAACCAATAAGTCCATGGCTTAACGAATACGCATGCCCGGTTCGGCGCCCGGCCATGGATTCAGGATGTAAATGCCCGGGTTGGCTTTTTCATCGGCTGCGGAAGCGGCCAATACCATGCCCTCGGAAATACCGAACTTCATTTTGCGCGGCGCCAGGTTGGCAACCATCACGGTCAGCTTGCCGACCAGGTCTTCCGGCTTGTACATGGACTTGATGCCGGAGAAGACGTTGCGGTGGCGGCCTTCGCCCACGTCCAGCGTCAGGCGCAGCAGCTTGCCGGCGCCTTCCACGTGTTCGCAATTGACGATTTTGGCGATGCGCAGGTCGATTTTCGCGAAATCGTCGATCGAGATTTCAGGCGCGAGTTCTTCGATGCCGGCAGGTGCGGTGGCTGCGGTTTCGGCAGCGGCCGGAGCAGGGGCAGCAGCAGGTGCGCCGGCAGCGGCAGGCGCCGGCTCGAACAGGTCTTCAATCATCTTGGCGTCAACGCGGGTCATCAGGTGGCTGTAAGCGCCGATGGTACGGCCCAGCATTGGCTTCCAGGCAGCGCCGGAAGCGAAATCGGTATCCGCCCAAACGAACTGCTCGTCGTTCAGGAAGCTGCGCACGTTGGCGGCCACGCCTGGCAGCACCGGCGACAGCAGGATCGACAGCTGGCGGAACAGGATCAGCGCGGTGGTGCAGACGTCATGCAGTTCAGTGACTTTGGACTCGTCCTTGGCCAGCACCCATGGCTTGTTCTCGTCCACGAAGCGGTTGGCGACGTCGGCGATTTCCATGATCTCGCGCAGCGCCTTGCCGAACTCGCGGGACTCGAAGTTGGCGGCAATGGTCGCCTGGCGCTCGGTGCCGTCGGCAGCCAGCAGCGCTTTTTTGATCCACTCCATCGAGGAATCGGACAGCGAAGAAGCCAGCTTGCCATCGAACTTCTTGGCGATGAAGCCGGCGCAGCGCGACGCGATGTTCACGTACTTGCCGATCAGGTCCGAATTCACGCGGGCCACGAAGTCGTCGCCGGTGAAGTCCAGGTCTTCGACGCGGGAGTTCAGCTTGTAGGCCAGGTAGTAGCGCAGCCATTCCGGATTCATGCCCAGGTTCAGGTAGCGCAGCGGCGAAATGCCGGTGCCGCGCGACTTGGACATCTTTTCATTGTTCACAGTCAGGTGGCCGTGCACCGCCACGCGCATGCGCTCGATGGTCGGATGATCGGCGAACTTCAGCATTGCAGGCCAGAACAGCAGGTGGAAGGATACGATGTCCTTGCCGATGAAGTGAATCTGCTCGGCGCCCGGATCGCGCAGGAAGGCGTCGTAGTCGATACCTTTCTTGCCGAAGTAGTTCTTCAGCGAAGCCAGGTAGCCTACCGGCGCGTCCAGCCAGACGTAGAAGTATTTGCCCGGCGCATCCGGAATCGGGATGCCGAAGTAGGGCGCGTCACGCGAGATATCCCAGTCGGCCAGCTTTTCGCCGGCTTCGCCCAGCCATTCGGACACCTTGTTCACCATTTCCGGCTGCAGGCGGCCCGGCGTGTTCAGCCAGTCGCGCAGGAATTCGAAGCAGCGCGGGTCGGACAGCTTGAAGAAATACTGCTCCGAAGGCTTCAGGATCGGCGTCGCATTGGTGAATACCGAGTATGGATTCACCAGGTCGGTCGGCTGATAAGCCGCGCCGCACACTTCGCAGTTGTCGCCATACTGGTCCTTGGCGCCGCATTTCGGACACTCGCCCTTGATATTACGGTCGGCCAGGAACATGCCTTTGACCGGATCGAAGAAGCGGTCAACGGTTTTGGTCTGGATCAGGCCCGCATCGCGCAGCTTGCGGTAGATGCCCTGGGACAGTTCGACGTTTTCCGGCGAATCGGTGGAGTACCAATTGTCGAAAGCGATATGGAAACCATCCAGGTACTGCGGGCGGCCGGCAGCGATCTTGGCCACGAACTCCTGTGGCGTGATGCCTTCCTTTTCGGCGGCGATCATGATCGGGGTGCCGTGCGTATCATCGGCGCCCACGAAATGCACCTCGCGCAGGCCATTGCCCTCGGCCTGCATTCGCTGGAAACGGACCCAGATGTCGGCCTGGATGTACTCCATCATGTGGCCGATATGGAAGGCAGCGTTAGCGTAAGGCAGGGCAGTAGTGACAAACAGCTTGCGGGTCATGGTTAATGCGCTAATAAGGTGGCTAAAAAGAGCATTCTACCAGCGGACGGGACTCCCGGGCATCTCGTGGGGTCTTGCGATGTATTTCTGTCCATTTTGCGCTAGACTGCGGCATCACTTACGGAGAATCACATGAGCATCACTGTAGAAGACGTGAAGGCCGCACTGGCCAACGTCCTGGACCCCAACACCGGCAAGGACTATGTGTCCTCCAAATCCGTGCGCAACCTGAAGGTCGAAGGCAGCGATATTTCGCTGGACATCGAGCTGGGTTACCCGGCTAAGAGCCAGATGGACGGCATTCGCGCCGCCGTGCTGGCCGCCCTGGCGCCGCTGGGCGGCAAGGTGACGCTGAACGTCTACACCAAAATCATCTCCCACACCGTTCAGCGCGGCCTGAAGCTGATGCCGAACGTGAAGAACATCATCGCTGTCGCTTCCGGCAAGGGCGGCGTTGGCAAATCGACCACGGCAGTCAACCTGGCGCTGGCGCTGGCCGCGGAAGGCGCGTCGGTTGGCGTGTTGGATGCCGATATCTACGGTCCGTCGCAGCCGATGATGCTGGGCGTGAGCGGCCGTCCGACCACCGCCGATGGCAAGACCATGGAACCGATGGAGAACCACGGCGTGCAGGTGACCTCCATGGGCTTCCTCATCGATCCGGACGAGCCGATGGTATGGCGCGGTCCGATGGTGACCCAGGCCATGCAGCAGCTGCTGGAGCAGACCAACTGGCGCGACCTGGATTACCTCATTGTCGATATGCCACCCGGCACCGGCGATATCCAGCTGACCCTGTCGCAAAAAGTGCCGGTTACCGGCGCGGTCATCGTGACCACGCCACAGGACATTGCGCTGCTGGATGCGCGCAAGGGCCTGAAGATGTTCGAGAAGGTCGGTATCCCGATCCTTGGCGTGGTTGAAAACATGAGCACCCATATCTGCTCGAACTGCGGCCATACCGAAGCGATCTTCGGCGAAGGCGGCGGCGCAAAAATGTGCGCGGACTTCGGCGTCGAATTCCTTGGCGCACTGCCGCTGAAGCTGTCGATCCGCGAGCAGACCGATTCCGGTACGCCGACCGTGGTCGCCGATCCGGATGGTCCTGTGGCGGCAATCTATAAAGAGATCGGCCGCAAGATCGCCGTGAAGGTCGCGGAGAAGGCGAAAGACATGACCAGCAAGTTCCCCTCCATCGTGGTTAAAAACGATTGATGGGCGCGCGCCGCTTGCATCCTCGGGTGGCCGCCGTGGCGGCGACGCTTGTTGCCGCGATGGCCGGCGTGATTGGGCTTGCGCGGCACGTCCAGGCCCAGCAGGCTCCCGCTGCCGGCCCGGCGCCGGTAAGCGCTCCGCTGTCGTGGGCGCCGCAAACCAGCGGCAGCGAGGCCGAGTTGCGCGGCATCTCCGCCATCAACGCCAACGTGGCCTGGGCCAGTGGCGCCAAAGGCACGGTGCTGCGTACGCTGGACGGTGGCAAGACCTGGAAGCGCCTCCCCGTGCCTGATGCGGATGCGCTGGACTTCCGCGATATCCAGGCCTTCGATGCCAGCACGGCCATCATCATGTCCGCCGGTCCCGGCGAAGCATCGCGCATGTACCGCACCAAAGACGGCGGCGCCACCTGGCAGCAGTTGATCGCCAATCCGGACAAGACCGGCTTCTGGGACGCCATCGCTTTCTGGGATGCCCATAACGGCATCGTCTTTGGCGACGCAGTCAACGGCGCCTTCACCATCTTCACCACCAAAGACGGCGGCGATTCCTGGCAGCGCGTGACCGACCCGCAAGGCCTTGCGGCGCAGAAGGGCGAAGGCGCCTTCGCTGCCAGCGGCACCTGCCTGACCGTAGCAGGCAGCAGCGATGCATGGTTCGTCACCGGCGGCGCGGCTGCGACTTCGCGCGTGTTTCATTCCACCGACCGCGGCCAGCACTGGCACGCCTCAGCGCTGCCGATTCCTGCCGGCGCATCGACCAAAGGCGGCTTCTCTATTGGCTTCCGCGATGGGCGCACCGGCTTTGCGGTCGGCGGCGACTACAAGGAAACCGCGCTGGGAACGCTGAACGGCGCGCGCAGCGAAGACGGCGGCGCGACTTGGCAAGCGGCTGCGGTGCAACCTGCCGGCTACATGTCGGCGGTCGCCGCGGTGCCTGGCGCGCCGCAGGTCTTCGTGGCTGGCGGCCTTGCCGGCTCGGGCATCTCGCGCGACGCGGGCAAGAGCTGGACGGTTCTGGATACCACGCCAATCAATGCAGTCAGTTTCGCGTCGCCTGGCGCGGGCTGGGTAGTTGGCCCGAAGGGGCTCGTCATGAAGTACGTAGGACCATCAATTCTTGGAGAGACACATGCAAGCAATCGTTAAGCGCGCCATGCTGGCTATGGCCTTGAGTGGTATCGCCTTCGCCGCGTCCGCGCAGCAATCCGTATCCTTCGTCGAACCGGCGGACGGCGCCACCGTGACCAGCCCGTTCAAGGTCAAGTTCGCCGTCAATGGCATGGATGTGAAGCCGGCGGGCGACATGAGCGCCAACACCGGCCATCATCACCTGTTCATCAATGCCGAAAGCATGAAGTCGGGCGAAGTGATCCCGGTCGACGAGCAGCATATGCATTTCGGCAAAGGCCAGACCGAAACCGAAGTGAAACTGCCGCCTGGCCAGTACAAACTGACCATGCAATTCGCGAATGGCGCTCACCAGTCCTACGGCGAAGGCCTGAGCAAGACCATTCACATCACGGTCAAGTAAGCCTTATTTGGTGCGGGTGAACGGCATGTCGACGCCGTTGCCGACGATGCGGCCGTTGCCCGTGCCTTCGAACTGCATTTCGAGATCGCGCGACAGGATGAACCAGCTGTTGCCCGGTCCCGCGTAGATTGGTTCGCTGCTGTCGCTGGTCAGCTCGACCACCAGGCCGTCGCCGGTGCGGCGGATGGTGAAGTCACCAGCCCCCGCAACTTCGTATTTGCCGGGCAGGGCGCGCAGCTGTTCGGCCGTTGGCTGCAAGGCGCGCTTCTCTTTCATGCGCTGGGTTGGCCAGTTGTATTCAGCCGCCACGGCGCGCACTACTTCTCCCGCCAGTTCGTCGCCGTTTTCGCCATTGGTCATCACGACCACGCCATCGCCACGTTCCGTGTAAGCGACCATCGTGGCGCGATAGCCGGCGTTGGAGCCGCCATGGCTGAAGGTCTGGCTCTGGCCATCGCCGTCGATGCGCAGGCCAAGGCCAAAGCCGGACATGACCGGCGACAGCATCAGCTGCGTCATCGATTGCGACAGCACCTTGTTCGATTGGCCAGCGGCCGACAGGCGCGTTTCGATGGCGAAGCGCGCGAGGTCGCTTGGCGTAGTCCACAGGCCGGCTGCCGCTTGTTCCGGATAGGTGTGCGGACCGCCTGCAATCGGTTTGCCTTTGCCGTCATGCGGCAGAGCTGCGCGCGACAACAGCGCCGGCGCCAGCGGCTGGGCGTAGGTGCTGTCCCGCATGCCCAGCGGCTTCAGCACCGCGGCATCCATCAGCGCGGCGAAATCGGTGGACTTGCTGCGTTCCTGCATCATGTACTGCACCACTTCATAGCCGCCGCCGGAATAGCGCCACACGCTGCCGGGACGGGTGCTGACGTGCACGCCGCGCGTATTCGATGGCGGCGCGCCGTTCAGGAGCTGCACCAGCGTCGGCACCGGCGTACCGCCCGCATAGCCGGGGAAGCCGTGTACCGTGGTGCCGGCGGTGTGCGACAGCAGCTCGCGCAGCGTGGCTGGTGTGCCGTTCACGCTATTGTTGGGCAGTTTCCAGTGCTGGGAGTAGCTGTTGATGTCCTGATCCAGCGCGAACTGTCCATGTTCGGTCATGCTCAGCGCGGCCATCGCCGTCACCGGCTTGCTGATGGAGGCGGCCTGGAAGAGTGTGGTGGGCGTGACGGCCGCGCCGCCCGTCGTCACCGCACCATAAGCTTTGGCCCATTCGATGCCGCCGCCGTGGATCACGGCCACGCTCACTCCCGGAACGCCCAGCCGTGCCATCTCGTCGGCCAGCTTGCGCTTGACCGGCATCGTGCCCTGGATCACAACGGCGGGCAGCAAGCCCTGTTCGACGGCCGCAACGCGGTCCGGCTGGGCGAAGGCGGGGAGGGCGGCCAGCAGGCTGGCGGAGGCGATCAGGCGGGAGGAATGTTTCAAGTCGGGCTCCTTTTTATTGTCCGGTTCGAGTATAAGGGCTTTGCGGGTAAAATATCGCCTTTACATCTTTTCTCACGCTGATAGAAATGACCGCACCAGCTACTCCAGTCCGTACCCGATTCGCACCGAGCCCGACCGGCTTCCTGCACCTGGGCGGCGCCCGCACGGCGCTGTATTCCTGGGCCTATGCCCGTCACTTTGGCGGCACTTTCGTGTTGCGCATCGAGGATACCGACCTGGAACGTTCGACCCCGGAAGCCGTACAGGCCATCCTGGACGGCATGCAGTGGCTCGGCCTGGACCACGACGAAGGCCCGTTCTATCAGATGAAGCGCATGGACCGCTACCGTGAAGTCGTGGGCCAGATGCTCGCCGCCGGAACCGCTTACTACTGCTACTCGTCGCCGGAAGAAGTGCAGGCCATGCGCGACAAGGCCACCGCGGCCGGCGAAAAGCCGCGCTACGACGGCACCTGGCGTCCGGAAGAGGGCAAGACCCTGCCGGCGATTCCTGCCGACCGCAAGCCGGTGGTGCGCTTCAAGAATCCACTGGACGGCGATGTGACCTGGAATGACGTGGTCAAAGGCCCGATCACCATCTCCAACAAGGAGCTGGATGATCTGGTGATTGCGCGTCCGGACGGCACCCCGACCTACAACTTCTGCGTTGCGGTGGACGACTGGGATATGAAAATCACCCACGTTCTGCGCGGCGACGACCACGTGAACAACACCCCGCGCCAGATCAATATCCTGCGCGCGATCGGCGCTCCGCTGCCGGAATACGGCCACCTGCCGATGATCCTGGGTTCCGATGGCGCCAAGCTGTCCAAGCGCCACGGCGCGGTCAGCGTGATGGAATATCCGGCGCAGGGCTATCTGCCGGAAGCCATGTTGAACTACCTGGCCCGCCTGGGCTGGTCGCACGGCGACGACGAGATCTTCTCGATGGAGCAGTTCTGCGAGTGGTTCAATCTGGAGAGCCTGACCGCGTCGCCGGCCCAGTTCAATAACGAAAAGCTGGCCTGGCTGAACAATCACTGGATCAAACAGTCCGACAACGCGCGCCTGGCCGAACTGGTCAAGCCGAAGCTGCTGGCTGACGGCGGCAAGCTGGAAATCGGCCCGGACCTGGCGTCCGTGCTGGCGCTGCTGAAGGACCGTACCAATACCATCAACGAGCTGGCCGATGCGTCCATGCTGTTCTATCGCGAGCCGAAACCGGAAGCTGAGCTGCTGGCCCAGCACTACACGGACGCGGTAAAGCCTGCCGTCGCGATGTTTGCTGACCGCATCAAGACCGTGGAGTGGACCAAGGAAGCCATCGCCGCCATGATCAAGGAAGTGCTGGCCGCAAACGCCCTGAAGATGCCGCAGCTGGCGATGCCACTGCGCCTCTTCGTGGCGGGCCAGTTGCAGACCCCGGCCATCGACGCCGTGCTGCAGCTGTTCGGCCGCGAAACGGTGTCCGCGCGACTGGCTGCTTACGTTTAATCTTCACCCCCAAAGCAAAACCAAGTGGCAGGCACGATGTGCCTGCCACTAGCTTTACGCCGCTGGTTTTCAGTGGGTCTGAATTTTTTAGTCAATCTTGCAAATTGGCATTTGCAATTCACTGAAGGGCTGCTATACTTCTGTCTCTTCGCAAAACGGGGGTATAGCTCAGCTGGGAGAGCGCTTGCATGGCATGCAAGAGGTCAGCGGTTCGATCCCGCTTACCTCCACCAGTTCAGCGAAGAGTAAGTAATAGCAAGTCCAGGGTCCCCATCGTCTAGAGGCCTAGGACATCACCCTTTCACGGTGAGTACCGGGGTTCGAATCCCCGTGGGGACGCCAAAAGCAGTAACAATCTGTGCCCGCATACGGGGGTATAGCTCAGCTGGGAGAGCGCTTGCATGGCATGCAAGAGGTCAGCGGTTCGATCCCGCTTACCTCCACCAAGCAGCACGGGTTGAAGTAGTGTGTAGCACCAGTCCAACAGGTCCCCATCGTCTAGAGGCCTAGGACATCACCCTTTCACGGTGAGTACCGGGGTTCGAATCCCCGTGGGGACGCCAGTTAGATTATTCTGTGCCAGCGGGGGTATAGCTCAGCTGGGAGAGCGCTTGCATGGCATGCAAGAGGTCAGCGGTTCGATCCCGCTTACCTCCACCAAAAATGCGGCACAGAGACAACAGTCCATAAGGTCCCCATCGTCTAGAGGCCTAGGACATCACCCTTTCACGGTGAGTACCGGGGTTCGAATCCCCGTGGGGACGCCAGCTTTTTCCTTCCTACATTGGCCTTTGGCTTGCCGCAAAGCTGCCTAAATTATCATCAAGCTTGTTTCCTTTGCATGTTGCGAAATCCGTACTAAGATGATCTAACGGACCCGCAGAGGAGGAAGTCATGGAACTTCACATGCATTCGCATCGTTGGGTGGCGCGCCAGGGAGACTGGACCGCCGCTGCCATCGCCGGTTTCGGAGCCGGCGGTATCTTGATGTTGCTGGAGCTGGCCTTTACAAGAATTAATGGTGGCGACCCGTGGCTTGTATCGCGCATGGTGGCGGCCATGATCATGGGCTGGGAAGTGCTGCAGACATCCGGATACAGTCTTGGCATTGTGATTGCAGCCCTCATTGTCCACTATATCCTCGGCATTACCTTCGCCCTGATGCTGGCGGCCATCATCGCTCCCTTCCATCTGGATTCGAGCAACCGCATGGTCATCATCACTGGCGCAGCGTTCGGCATTCTGCTGTACGTACTGAATTTCTATGGCATGTCCGGCGCCTTCTCGTGGTTTGCCGATCTGCGCGGCTGGCCTGTGTTTGCTGGCCATATCGCGTTTGGCGCTTGCGCCGCCTGGTTCTACCGACTGCTGGAACGGCCAGATAAGACCTGAATAAATGTAGCCCCTTGCGCCCCGCCTGCGAGCGGGGCGTTCCCGTAGTTTCCCTATAACTTATCGGGCTCATTCATCATGGCGTTGGCAATTTCACTCATCCTGATTGTCCTTGGCGCGCTTATCTTTCACTTCTTCAGCCCCTGGTGGCTGACACCTATCGCCTCCAACTGGCAGGCGATGGATGATGCGTTGATGATCACCCTGGTCATCACGGCCGCGCTGTTTGTCGTCCTCCATATCTTCGTCGCTTACGCCGTGGTCAAGTTCAAGCACCGCGAGGGTCATCGCGCTGCGGCGGAGTCGCACAACCGCAAGCTGGAATGGTGGCTGATCGGCGGCACTTCGGTCGGCATCATCGCGATGCTGGCGCCGGGTCTGTCGGTGTACGCCAAGCTGATTACGCCGCCGCCGGATGCCATGGTGTTTGAAGTCATGGGCCAGCAATGGCAGTGGCACTACCGCCTGCCGGGCAAGGACGGCAAGCTGGGTAAGACGGACGTGCGCTTCATGAATCCGACCAATCCCTTCGGCATCGACCCTAATGATCCCGATGGACAGGACGATGTGCTGGTCGAGGGCCAGGAAATCCACCTGCCGCTCGACAAACCCGTCAAAGCCAACCTGCGCTCACAGGACGTGTTGCACGACTTCTACGTGCCCCAGTTCCGCACCCGCATGAATATGGTGCCCGGCCTGGTCACCCACTTCTGGCTGACGCCAACCAAGGCAGGCCGCTACGAAGTGCTGTGCGCCCAGTTGTGCGGCGTGGGCCACTCGAATATGCGCAGCGCCGTGGTGGTGGAAGACGCGGCGACTTACGCCACCTGGCTCGCCAGGCAGCCGACTTTTGCCGGCGGCACGCCGGGCGGCATTGGCGGTCCCGCCGAGCCGGGCAAGCAGGGCAGGTTGATCGCCCAGTCCAAAGGCTGCGTGGCCTGCCACAGCGTGGACGGCACGCCAGGCGTAGGTCCGAGCTGGAAAGGACTGTTCGGCAAAACCGAAAATCTGGAAGGCGGCAGCACCGTCACGGCCGATGAAGCCTATCTGAAGCATTCGATCACCGATCCGAAGGCGCAGATCGTCAAGGGCTTCGCGCCGGTGATGCCGACGACACCAATGAGCGAAGAAGATCTGACGGCGCTGGTTGATTACATCAAGACGGTCCGCTGAGGAGAGAGCGCATGGCATACGGCGAAGAGCATGCAACGGAGCATGAGCACGATCACGGCCCAACGAGTTTCTGGACCAAGTACGTCTGGAGCCAGGACCACAAAGTCATCGCCATCCAGTATTCGATGACGGCTATTTTCGTGGGCATGATCGGGCTGGTGTTGTCCGACCTGATGCGCCTGCAACTGGGCTTCCCCGGCAAGTTCCAGTTCATTGATCCGGTCAGCTACTATCAGTTCATTACCATGCACGGCATGATCATGGTGATCTATCTGCTGACGGCACTGTTCCTCGGCGGCTTCGGCAACTACCTGATTCCGCTGATGGTGGGGGCGCGCGATATGGTGTTCCCCTTCCTGAACATGCTCAGCTACTGGTTCTATCTGCTGGCGGTGGTGATCCTGTGCGCCAGCTTCTTCGTGCCCGGCGGGCCGACCGGCGCGGGCTGGACTCTGTACCCGCCGCAAGCGATTCTGCCCGGCACGCCCGGCGTGGAGGGCGGCATCGTCGTGATGCTGATTTCTCTGATCGTGTTCATTGTGGCCGCTACCATGGGCGGCCTGAACTACGTGACGACCGTGCTGCAGGCGCGCACGCGCGGCATGACCTTGATGCGTATGCCGTTGACGGTATGGGGCATCTTCATCGCCACCGTGCTGGCGCTGCTGGCCTTCCCGGCATTGTTCGTCAGCGGCGTGATGATGCTGCTCGATAAAACGCTGGGCACCAGCTTCTTCATGCCGGCGATTATGTCGATGGGGCAGCAGCTGGGCTACAAGGGCGGCAGCCCGCTCTTGTTCCAGCACCTGTTCTGGTTCTTCGGCCATCCGGAAGTCTACATCGTGGCGCTGCCCGCCTTCGGCGTGATCTCGGACCTGATCAGCGTCCATGCGCGCAAGCAGATCTTCGGCTACCGCATGATGGTGTGGGCGATCGTGATCATCGGCGCACTGAGCTTTGTGGTGTGGGCGCACCATATGTACGTGAGCGGTATGCATCCGCTGTTCGGCTTCTTCTTTGCCACCACTACGCTGATTATCGCGGTCCCAACCGCGTTGAAGGTCTATAACTGGACGCTGACCTTGTGGCGCGGCGACATCCACCTGACCGTGCCCATGCTGTTTGCACTGGGCTTCATTTCGACCTTCCTGATCGGCGGTCTGACGGGACTCTTCCTCGGCAATGTCGGTATCGATATTCCGCTGTCGAACACTTATTTCGTGGTGGCGCACTTCCACATGGTGATGGGCGTTTCGCCTGTGCTGGCGGTGTTTGGCGGGATTTATCACTGGTATCCGAAGGCCACAGGGCGCATGTATAACGAAGTGCTGGGCAAGCTGCATTTCTGGGTGACCTTCATCGGCGCTTACGCCATCTTCTTCCCCATGCACTACCTGGGCATTCTCGGCATGCCGCGCCGCTACTACGCCTACGATAACTACAAATTCATCCCCGAATCCGCGCATACGATGAATGCCTTCATCACGGTGGCGGCGTTGATTGTCGGTGTGACGCAGCTGGTCTTCCTGTTCAATCTGTTCTGGAGCATCAAGGGCGGCAAGCCGTCCGGTGGCAATCCATGGCGCGCGGCCAGCCTTGAATGGTTCACGCCGCAGACCCCGCCGCAGCACGGCAACTGGGGACCGGAACTGCCGGTGGCCTATCGCGGCGCTTATGACTACGGCCGCGCTGATGCGCCGAATGGCGAAGATTACATTCCTCAGAGTGTGGGGCCGGAAGAAAACGAGCATGGCGCACCGCCGCACACGCCGCCGCCACGCCCGCCGCAAGTGCCGCACCGCGAGGATGAAGAGGTGCCGAAATGAGCGGCGCGACGCTGCGCACCACCAATGGCTTCCCTGGCTTGCCGGACGGGCGGGGCGCCCGCAACGGCGGACCGGATGCGCCGCACGGCACGCGCAAGGTCGGGCTGTGGGTTTTCATGGCCGTGGTCAGCTCGCTGTTCCTGCTGTTCGCCTTTGCCTACGTCATGCGTATGGCGTACGAGGACTGGCGCAATCTGACGTATGTGCCGTGGCAGCTGTGGCTCAGCACCGGCCTGCTGCTGGCGGATAGCCTGGTCTGGGAAGTGGCGCGCCGCAATGCTGCGAGTGGACGCCGCGAAGCCGCGCGCAAGCTGAGTGCACTGGCGCTGCTGCTGGCGCTGGCCTTCATCGCGTCGCAACTCGCCGCGTGGCAGGCGATGACGGCTGCCGAATACGGCCTACGTGCCAATCCCGCCAACAGTTTCTTCTACCTGATCACGGGCCTGCATGGCTTGCACGTTATGGGCGGCATGCTGGCTGGCCTGCTGGTGGCAGGCGGCTTCCTGAGCGGCCGCGCTACCGAGCGGGTAGGCGAGGGCATTGCGCTGTGCGCCCAGTATTGGCATTTCCTGTTCTTCCTGTGGCTGGCAGTGTTCGCGCTGCTGTTCTACGTGACGCCCGATGTGGTCCGGGCATTCTGCACGACGGTTGGCATTCCAGTGAGGTGAGTCATGGAACCGCAAACGCAGGCCGGTAGCGGCTGGCAGGGCTTTGTCAACGACTGGGCGAGCGACAAGGTCGCTTTCCACGTCCCGTGGGGCAAGGCCATGATGTGGATCTTCCTCCTCAGCGACACCTTCATCTTCGGCACTTTCCTCACCGGCTATATGTCGGTGCGCATGGCGGAAACGGCGGCCTGGCCCAATCCCAGCGAAGTCTTCTCGCTCAACATCAACGGCACCGATTTGCCTTTGCTGCTGATTGCGATCATGACCTTCGTGCTGATCACCAGCAGCGGCACCATGGCGATGGCGGTCAACTATGGCTACCGGCGCGACCGCAAGAAAGCGGGCGTGCTGATGCTGGTGACGGCCTTGTTCGGCGCAATGTTCGTCAGCATGCAGGCCTTCGAGTGGACCAAGCTGATTCACGAAGGCGTGCGGCCGTGGGGTAATCCCATGGGCGCGGCGCAATTCGGTTCCTGCTTCTTCATGATTACCGGCTTCCACGGGCTGCACGTATCGGCGGGCGTGATTTATTTGTCGATTGTCGCGAAGCGCGTGATGTCGGGCTATTACGAGAAGCGGGGCTATGACATCGTCGAGATTGCAGGCCTGTATTGGCACTTTGTCGATCTTGTGTGGGTGTTCATCTTTGCATTGTTCTATCTGTGGTAGGAGGCGATCATGTCCGGCGCAACGACAACCCAGCACCCGATCAGCATCTACTTCAAGATCTGGATTCTGCTCTTTGTGCTGAGCACCTTCTCCTACCTGGTCGACTTCTTTCACGTGCAGGGCTATCTGCGCTGGACTTTGATCCTGATCCTGATGGTGCTGAAGGCGGGCTTTATTGTCGCCTTCTTCATGCACCTGAAATGGGAGCGGGTCGCCCTGATCTGTGTGATTCTCGTCCCGCCGGCAGCGCTGCTGGTGTTGTGCGCGCTGATGGCAATGGAATCCGATTACACTTATCTGATCCGGCAAGCGTTCTTCAGCTGATTGAACGCAATCTTGATTTGCGGGAGGCATGCTGCTACAATGCCGCCACGCTTTTACGACGTCCCCATCGTCTAGAGGCCTAGGACATCACCCTTTCACGGTGAGTACCGGGGTTCGAATCCCCGTGGGGACGCCAAGTCAAATCTAGCAGCGTAGTGCACGTCCCGGTCCCCATCGTCTAGAGGCCTAGGACATCACCCTTTCACGGTGAGTACCGGGGTTCGAATCCCCGTGGGGACGCCAAAACACTTCCTTCCTCTCGCATTGACCAACACTCTTGCCATTTTCTGCAAAGTTGTCGACAACTTTGGCGACATCGGTATTTGCTGGCGGCTCTCGAAGCAGCTCCGGCATGAGCACGGTGTTGCCGTCACGTTGTGGGTGGACGATCTGGCAAGCTTCCGCCGCATCTGCTCGGAAGTCGATACCGCCGCTGAAACGCAAACCGTACATGGCGTGACCGTGCGCCACTGGCGCGACCAGAATGGCGTGTTCACGCCGGACGATGTGGCCGACATCGTCATCGAATTTTTTGCCGTCGATATCCCGCCCGGCTACGTGGAAGCCATGGCGCAGCGCGCAAGCAAGCCCGTGTGGTTCAACCTGGAAGGGCTGACTGCTGAGGAGTGGGTGGAGGGCTGCCACCGCCTGCCGTCCATGCACCCGCGCTTCCCGCTGACCAAGCATTTCTTCTTCCCCGGGTTTACCGATAAGACCGGCGGACTGCTGGTCGAGCGTGACCTCGCTGCGGAGCGCGCCGCCTGGTCGGCCGACGACGCGGCCGCCTTGCTGTCGCGCCTGGGCGTCACGCCGGAAGAACAGGCCGCGCTGAAAGTCTCGCTGTTCTGCTATCCGCACGCGCCGGTCGCTGAGTTGTTCGCTGCCTGGGCGGCGGGCGGCGATGCCATCACTTGTCTGGTGCCTGAAGGCGTGGCCGATGCGGCCGTGCGCCAGTTCCTCGGCGGCGACGCCAGCGCGGGCGCAGCACGCACGCATGGCGCGCTGACCGTGCGTGTGATTCCCTTCGTGCCGCAGACTGAGTACGACAAGCTGCTGTGGTCATGTGATCTGAACTTCGTGCGTGGGGAAGATTCCTGGGTGCGCGCGCAATGGGCTTGTCATCCCTTTGTCTGGCACATATATTTCCAGGACGAAAATCTGCACCACAAGAAGCTGAGGGCTTTCCTGCAACGTTATGCGGCTGGAAATGCCAGCCTGCCGGAATTCTCGCTTGCCTGGAACGGTGCCATCGAAGGCCACGATTGGCAGGCGCTGTGGAGCGCCCTGATGGGCGACCTGGGACCCCTGTCCCAGCGCCCTGTCGACTGGCAGCAACAGATGCGGTCCCATGGGGACCTCGCCACTAATTTACTGGAGTTTGCCCGATCCCTCCAGTACGCCTAATGAGAAAAGTGAGCTATAATGATCGGTTACTGCAACCCCCCTTTATAAGCGTATAGTTTTTATGAAACCAGCAAAAGAAATTCGTGTCGGCAACATCATCATGGTCGATAGCAAGCCGTTCATCGTGCTGCGCTCCGACGTCAACGGTTCCTCCCGTACCGGCTTCACCTACAAGTGGAAGATGAAGAACCTGCTGACCAACGCTCCGCTGGAAAACGTGTTCCGCGGCGACGACAAGTTCGACGTTGTAGTTCTGGACAAGAAGCCAGTGACCTACTCGTACTTCGCTGACCCGCTGTACGTCTTCATGGACGAAGAGTACAACCAGTACGAAATCGAAGAAGAGAACATGGGCGAAGCCATCAACTTCCTGAAGGATGGCATGGCATGCGAAGCCGTGTTCTACGACGGCAAGGCAATCTCCGTTGAACTGCCAATCACCATCGCTCGCCAGATCGTTTACTCGGAGCCAGCAGTGAAGGGCAACACCTCCGGTAACGTGATGAAAGAAGCCAAGATCGAAAACGCGATCGAAGCCAAGCAGTTCACCATCCAGGTGCCACTGTTCGTGAGCCAGGACGACGTGATCGAGATCGACACCCGTACCAACGAATTCAAGAAAGTTGTTCGCAACTAATTTCGGCATCCCCGAAACGCAAAAAAGCCCGCAACCGCGGGCTTTTTTTTCGTTTACGGGCACTAGTATGTGCAACTCGGCAACATTTTGTATTTTTTGATAGCAATTTTATCTAACCCACTGGTATGCTACCGGTTTGCGACTTTTCGGCAATATTGCAGGATCATTCATCAGCGGGGATGGCATGGATCGCAGGAATTTTGTTCGGATGGGATTGGCCGTCGGCGGAGCGGCGACGCTTGCGCGCACAGAAAGTACGTTCGCCGCAAATAAGCCCGGTCCAGGCGGCATTCTCGACGCCGGCGTGCAGCAGCAGCAGGAGCTGATGGCCGCGAACAAGCTGACCTCCCATTCGCTGACATCGCAATACCTTGCCCGCATCAACAGCATTGATAAAGCCGGCCCCCGCATCAATGCCATCATTGAAATCAATCCTGAAGCGCTCAAGATCGCCCGCGAAATGGACCGCGAGCGGCTGGCGCGCCGCGTGCGCGGTCCGCTGCATGGCATTCCCGTTCTGCTGAAAGATAATATTGCGACAGCAGACCGCATGAGCACCACTGCCGGTTCGCTGGCGCTGGCTGGCGTGCGCGCCGCGAAGGATTCGCATGTAGCGGCGCAACTGCGCGCTGCCGGCGCGGTCATCATCGGCAAGACCAATTTGAGCGAGTGGGCGAATATGCGCTCCACGCATTCCGTCAGCGGCTGGAGCGCGCGCGGCGGCTTGACGCGCAATCCGTATTCCCTCGACCGCAACTGCAGCGGGTCCAGTTCCGGTTCCGGCGCTGCGATTGCGGCCGGCCTGGCCACGCTGGCAGTCGGCACCGAGACGGATGGCTCCATCGTATCGCCCGCGTCGATCTGCGGCCTGGTCGGCATCAAGCCCACGATCGGACTTGTGAGCCGCAGCGGCATCATCCCTATCGCACATTCGCAGGACACGGCGGGCCCCATGGCGCGCAATGTAGCCGATGCGGCCTTCATGCTGAGCGTGATGGCCGGCGCCGATGCGAACGACCCCATTACGCAGGACGGCGCAGGCAAAGTCTCCGATTACGCCAAGGCCCTGGACAAGAACGCCCTACAGGGCAAGCGCCTCGGCATCGCACGCAATTTCTTCGGCGGCAGCGATGCCATCGATGCGGAAATGGAAAAGGCGCTCGCCGCATTGAAATCGCTCGGCGCGGAGCTGATCGACGTGAAGGTGCCGAATACCGAGAAATACGGCGACAGCGAAACCGAAGTGCTGCTGTATGAGTTCAAGTCCGACCTCGCGGCCTACCTGAAGAACTACGCGCCGGACGCGCAGGTCAAGAACATGGCCGACCTGATCGCCTTCAACAAGCGCAACGCGCAACTCGAACTGCCATACTTCGGCCAGGAATACCTCGAACGCTCCGAAGCCAAAGAAGGCCTGGACAGCCAGGCATATATTGAGGCGCTGGCCAACAACCGCCGCTACTCGCGCGAAGAGGGCATCGACCAGGTCCTGAAAGAACACCGCCTCGACGCGCTGATCGCCCCCACCGACGGCCCTGCATGGCTGACGGACTTCATCAACGGCGACCATTACGGCCGCAGCTTCTCTTCACCTGCCGCCGTTGCTGGCTATCCCCACGTGACCGTCCCCGCGGGCCACGTGCAAGGCCTGCCCGTCGGCCTGAGCTTCGTGGGCACCGCCTTCAGCGAAGCCTCGCTGATCGGCATGGCCTACGCCTACGAACAAGCCACCATGGCCCGCCGCGCCCCACAATTTCGCGCCTCCGTATCACTGGCAGTGAAGTAATTAATGAGGGCTTAAGGTCTTTTGGTAACACTAGGGCATGGACGAGAAAGACGACAACAATCCCCTCAATATGCGTGTGGCCGTGGTGGTCGCCATCCTTGCGACCTTCATGGGCATCTGCAAGGTCAAGGACGATAACATCAATCAGGCCATGCAGCAGGCGCAGGCGAATAAGGTGGACCACTGGTCCTTCTACCAGGCGCGCAATATCCGTGAAGAGGTCGCGAATGCGACGATCGTGCAGCTCAAACTGGCCAAGGGCGGGCGTCTGGCGAGCGAGCAGCCGGCTTACGACGAGGCCATCGCCAGTTACGTCAAGCTGGCGGCGGATCAGAAGCGCAAGAAGGACGAGCTGAAATCCCAGGCCGAGCAGGACGACAAGACCTACGACGCCCTGAATTTCAAGGACGACCAGTTCGACCTGTCCGACGCCATGCTGGCGATCGCGATCGCGCTGCTGGCGATCACCACGCTGACCCGCCAGCGCTGGCTATTCTGGCTGTCGATGGTGCCTACGGCGTTTGGCATTTTCATGGGCATTTGCGGCCTGTTTGGCTTGCCCTTCCACCCGACCGCGCTGGTGGCCTTGCTGTCTTAGCGAGGGTAGGTGAAGCCGGTGCGGATATCCATCGGCAGCAGCTTGCCGCCCTGGCGCACCATCAGCCGCTGGGGTGGCTCGTCGCCTGCCAGCGCACCCGGCGCGACAAGCAAACCTTCACCTTTGCGTATCAGCTGATCGCAGCGTTCATAGACGTTGCGGCAGCCGGTGGCTTTGAGCAGGGCCTGCACGATAGCGACCTTCCACAAGTCGACGCCGCCGGCATTGAACTGGCAGACCAGATAGCCATCGGTGCCGCCGTAGCTGTGTACCTGCAGGCCTGGCAAGCCGTCCTTGTCGCCATCGATCAGCTGAATCAGCGCCTGCGGATCTGCGCTGTTCAGCGCATCGGCGCGCAGTTGCACAGCCGCTTGCACGCGGCGCTTGATCAGCGCGTGATCGACCGGCTCGTCCTCGCGCAAGCTCCACACGCGGGCCGCGACCTGCGATTTGGCGTTGTACGCTGCGCGGGCCAGGAACTGGCGCGACGAAGTCTGCACGATCGCCGTGGCGCCCGGCTTGTTGCGCTCCTGCGGCTTGCCATCGACTTTTTCGATGGCCGATACATAGATCAGCGGGTCGCCGGCAAGTATGCTTTTTTCCTTGCCCTGTTTGATGGTGATGATGAGCATGATCAGATTTCGATGAAGCGCATCTTGAAGTTGCGGCCCTTGAAGGAGCCGAAATCACCGCCCATGCGGCTGGCGGCGTTCAGTCGCGAGAAGGCGTCGTAAGCGATGCGGCGGTCCAGCGCGACGTAGGTCTGGAACTCGGTCACATTGATCTTGCCGACTTGTTCCTTCATCAGCTTACCGTCGCCGGTAAGGGCGCCCAGCACGTCGCCGGGACGCAGCTTGTCCTTCTTGCCGCCGGCGATACACAGGGTCATCATCGGCGCCGGATCGCCATGTTCATCTTCGGCCGACAGTTCCTTGATATCGCGCCATTCGACTGTGGAGCCCTGATACTCCTCGATCGCTTTCACCCACTTCTTCTCGTTGGGCGCGCACAGCGTCAGCGCCAGGCCCTGTTCGCCGGCGCGGCCGGTGCGGCCCACGCGGTGGATGTGCACCTCGCTGTCCTTCGACACGTCCGCATTGATCACGGCTTCCAGGCCGGAGATATCGAGGCCGCGCGCGGCCACGTCGGTCGCGATCAGGATCGAGCAGCTGCGGTTCGAGAACAGCACCAGGATCTCGTCGCGTTCGCGCTGTTCCAGTTCGCCGTACAAAGCCAGCGCGGAGAAACCATCGGCGCGCAGCGTATCGAGCAGTTCGCGGCAGTGCGCCTTGGTATTGCAGAACACGATGGCGGAGGCGGGGCGGTAATGGCCCAGCAGGCGCGCTACGGAAGCGTCGCGTTCATCGAAGCCGATTTCATAGAAACGCTGTTCGATCTGCGAAGAAGTGTGCTGCGCTTCCACGATCACTTCTACCGGCTCATACAGGAAGGCTTCGGTGGCCGCGCGCATATCGTCCGGATAGGTAGCGGAGAACAGCAAGGTCTGGCGGCGCTTCGGGCAGGCGCTCACGATGCCCGCGATCTCATCGTAAAAGCCCATATCCGTCATGCGGTCCGCTTCATCCAGCACCAGCATCTGCACGGTCGAGAGATCGATGGTCTGGCGCGAGATGTGATCGCGAATGCGGCCGGGCGTGCCGACCACGATATGCGCGCCATGCTCCAGCGAGGCAATCTGAGGACGCATTGGCGCGCCACCCGTCAGCACCAGGATCTTCACATTGCCCACGCTGCGCGCCAGGCGGCGCAGCTCATTGGCCACCTGATCCGCCAGCTCGCGGGTAGGGCAGAGCACCAGGCCCTGGGTCGCGAACCACGCGGGGTTGATTTTTTGCAGCAGACCGATACCGAAAGCGGCGGTCTTGCCGCTGCCGGTTTTCGCCTGGGCAATCAGGTCGCAGCCTTGCAGCACCGGCGGCAGGCTTTGCGCCTGGATTGGCGTCATTTCCTTATAGCCCAGCGAATCGAGGTTCGCCAGGAAGGCATCGGACAGGGGCAGGGTAGAGAAAGAAGTCATGGCGTTAGTCACGGCGCCAGACAGGTAGGCCCGTTAAGTCAAGATTGGGATCATTCTGCCAGATTGGCAGGCCGGTGGTATCGGTTGGTTCGAGCAGTTCCATCTGCTCTTGTTTCATCGCCTTGCTGCGCTTGCGCGGCGGCGGCGGACGCTTAAGCTCCGGCTCCATTGGCTCAGCAGGGCCAAAGCCCGGCAAATCCAAGGTCGCGTTGTCTTTTTTATCTCTCATTTGCCGCCACAGAAAACAAAATGGGGCGATACCCAGCGCAGTAAATGGGGACGTCACACATTTCAGAAAATGTGTGACGTCCCCATTTACTGCGCTGGCTACCGCCGCCATTCGATTACAAAATCGGACCGCAGTGTAACACAGGCAACTGCTTTAGCGGAAGGCAAGCGCCCCTGTCAGGTCGCCCGTCGGCAGGGCGCTGCGCTCGGCGAAGGCCTTGTTGCGCACGTCCAGGCCTTGCAGCAGCGGCAGGTCGTGCAGGCGCGTGATGAAGCGCAGGATGGACGTGGTGTCGTAGAAGCTGTGGTCCACCGCGCCCTTCTTTGCGTGCGGCGACACGATGATCGCCGGAATGCGCGAACCTGGTCCCCAGCGGTCGCCCTTCGGCGGCGCCACGTGATCCCACCAGCCGCCGTTTTCATCGAAGGTAACGACCACGACCATGTCCTTCCACTGCGGAGATTTCTTCAGGTGCTCCAGCACATTGACCACGTGCTGGTCGCCGGACTCCACATCCGAGTAGCCTGCGTGCAGGTTAAGGTTGCCCTGCGGCTTGTAGAAGGTGACCGCGGGCAGCTTGCCTGCCACTACATCGGCCAGGAATTTGTTCGAGATCGGGCTGTCTCCCAGGCCGCCATCGCGCAGGTGCTCGGAGCGGGCCGATGTGCCGGGGCCGAACTGTTTGAAGTAGTTGAAAGGCTGGTGGTGGTACTGGAAGTTCGGCTTGGGACCGCCGCCTTTCGCGTCCAGCGCAGCCTGGAAGGCGCCGCCATACCATGCCCAGCTCACGCCTTTGCGCGACAGCAGATCGCCGATGGTGTCGTAAGTCTGTGGCGGCAGCACGGCCGGATCGTTCGGATCGGCCAGCGTGGTATCGCCGCCCGCAGCCGGACGAATATAGCTCGGCTGATAGGGCGGGGCCATGGTGTTGACCGCAAAGCCGTCCGGCGTGATCGCGCCGTCGTTGACGTACACCGGCTTGCCATCCAGTGCGGACTTGGGATTGTCGGGCGAGACAGCCAGGCGCGTGCCGGTCGGGCCATCGGACAGCGCGCAAATCTTTTTCTTCGCGACGCTGTTTGCCGCGTCCGGATATTCCGGCGTGCGGCCCGAAATCAGGAACTGGTGGTTCAGGTAAGACCCGCCGAATGCCGCCATGAAGAAGTTATCGCACAGCGTGTATTCGCGTGCCACCTGCCACAGGCCAAGGTTCTTGCTGGTTTCGCCATAGTGGCCCATCACCATGCCGCCGGTATTGCCCCAGGCGACGAAGCCGTCGTTCTTGCCGCCGTTGATCTGCATCTGGTTCTGGTAGAACAGGTGCCACAGGTCGCGCGTGATCACGGATTCCGGCAGCGGCTTGCCTTCCGCATCGGTCAGCTTGAACGGCGCGTTCGGCAGATTCTGGATGTGCTCTTCCTTGACTTCATAACGCTTGCCGCCGATGTCCTGCGGCGTCGGCACCAGGCCACCCCAGATCTTCGGCAAGGTAGGCAGGACGCTGCCATCGTAATCGCGCTGCTGGTAGTCGGCCGGCTTCAGTGCGGACATCGGCGCGGCCAGGCCAGGGAAGTCGGCGAACAGATTATTGAAGCTGCGGTTTTCCAGATAGATCACCACCACATGTTTGACGTTGGCCTTCAGCTTGGCGTCCAGCGAAGTGTGCTTCGGCGCCGGTTTGGCTTCCACCATCGCGCTTGGCAGGGCAGTGGCAATACCGGTGGCGGCCGCGGCGCGGAAAATCTGGCGCCGGGAAGGCTTGCTTGGCTGGTCATTCATTGCGGGTCCTTGGTGATACGGTGAGCTGGCCATTATATGACAAGCTTGCTTCCTGCCAAGGTTGCTGGAAATGAAAAAAGCCGCTGAAATCAGCGGCTTTTTGAATTTGGTTGCGGGGACAGGATTTGAACCTGTGACCTTCGGGTTATGAGCCCGACGAGCTGCCAGACTGCTCCACCCCGCGTCTGAGGCAAGCATTATATACCGTGCTCACAGCTTCCGCAAGGTCGGATTTCAGGCAATGCCCAAACGCCAGAGCGAGGTCAGTTCAGCGGAACGGGCGGCATGCAGCGGATCGGACGGATCAGCAGCGCGCGGGTGCACCGGACGCACATCCGTGCGGCCCAGCACCTTCAAGCCGCCAGCGGCGATCCATCCCAGCAATTGTTCGCGCGGGCGCAGGCCGAGATGCTCCGCCAGGTCGGACATGACCAGCCAGCCTTCGCCGCCAGGTTCCAGATGGTCTTTCAGTCCGGCGAGGAAGCCGCGCAGCATTTTGCTGTCCGGGTCGTACACCGCGTATTCGATCGATGAGCTGGGGCGCGCCGGCACCCAGGGAGGGTTGCACACCACCAGCGGTGCGCGTCCTTCCGGGAACAGGTCGGCCTCGATCAACTCGACCTGGTCGTGCAGGCCGAGGCGGGCGATATTGTCGCGGGCGCAGCTCAGCGCGCGCTGGTCCATATCGGTGGCCACGATGTGCGGGATGCCGCGTTTGGCCAGTACGGCGGACAGCACGCCCGTACCCGCGCCGATATCAAAGGCCAGTTGCGTATTTTTCGGCAGCGGCGCATCGGCTACCAGTTGCACGTATTCGCCGCGCACCGGCGAGAACACGCCGTAGTGCGGGTGAATGTGCTCACCGTCCAGCGCGGGAATCGCCACGCCGGCCTTGCGCCATTCGTGCGCACCGATCAGGCCTTGCAGCTCGCGTAGCGAAATCACGAAGGCGTCTTCGCCGCGCCCGTAGGCTTCATTGCAGGCCAGCTTCACGTCCGGCGCGCGGCGCAGCGGAACGACGTAGCCAGGTTCGAAAGGAATCAGCACCATGGCCAGCGTGCGCGCGCGCTGCGACTGCGCCTGGCGATGCAGGTGGAACGCTTCGGTGGGTGAGGCGGGCGCTTTCGCGGCCTTCTTCTTGCCCTTGCCGTGTTTGTGGTCGGCGCGGCGGGCCAGCGCCTGCAGCAGCTGGCGCGCGTTCTGGAAGTCGCCACGCCACAGCAGCGCCGTGCCTTCGCAGGCAAGACGATAAGCCGTGTCGGCGTTCATGGTGTCATCGGCGACCTGCACGCGCTTGGGCGGCGGATTACCGGCTTCCGAATGCCAGCGCGCGGAGCGCGGCTCGCCCTGTTCGGTCCAGTGGATCAGTTGTTCTTGAGATGCTTGCATGGGGCGCCATTATACGCACCCGCCTGCGTCGCCTCCCGGCCCAGCCGATATATCGCAGGCGCCCAGCTCTCCGCGCGCATCGGCATCGATTCTGCGCCGCGCTTGCGGGATGAGCAGCAGCGGCGCGAACAGCCAGTAAAGTGGGATGGCGCGCATGATGGCGCGTGCGGCGTCCAGCCCTTCCAGCAGGCAGCCATTCTTGCGCACCACGATCTCGCCCTTGCGCAAGGGCGGCCGGCCGGGCGGCGGCTCGGTGGTGTCGCTGACCAGCCGGAGCCAGTCGAAGCGATGGTGCATGGCAGCATACTGCGCGCAGCGCTCGCAGTCCGGGTGGCGGTAGATCAGGATAGGGTTCATGCACCTAAGACGTGCAAGCCACCGGATTTGTGACAATAAAAAAGCGGCCAGAGCCGCTTTTTTTATGCAGAAGGTGGCTGGGCCTGGCCGGTGGCCGGTGTTGCGGCCGGCGCCGCCTCGGCTGCCGGTGCGGGCGCCGCAGCTTGGGCAGGAGCGGGCGCTGGAGTTGCGTCCGCTGGAGCCGGTGCAGGAGTTGGTGCCGGGGCTGGCGCCGCGGCAGCAGCGTCGGCTTTCTGCGCGGTGGCGCCGTAGGCGTTGGCGACTTCCTTGGCCTTGTTCGCCGGTGCGTAGGTATCCAGCTTGCTGTCGCTGTTGACCAGCTTCAGCAGACGCATGGACAGCTTGCCCAGTTCGTCGGCGCCATCGCCGCTGTCCTTTTTCTGCTGGATGGAGACGTCGTGATTGTGCTCCATCAGCTTGAACAGGTCGGCCAGCGAGCCTGGGAAGTCGATGTCCGGGAACTCGACGGTCGGCAGCGGCATGGCCGGATTTTGGTCGGCCATCTCGGCGCGGCGGGAAGGCACGCTGGTCGCTGCGGCGCCCGCCTGTGCCGACGCCTCATATTTGATCTCGACTTCGAAGTCGAATTTGCGGCCGTCGGCCGTGGTGATCGTGCCCTTGCCGAGGAAATGCGAGCTGTCGGTCAGGCTCATGGCAGCGGCGTCGGTGACGCCGTTCGCATCCTCGCTGTGCATCACGCCCGCAGCGAACGTCGAGCTGGATTCCAGCGTCACGGAATCGAAAGAAATCGTTGCGCCTTTGGCCTGGTCGCCGAACAGGTTCTGGGCGAAGGAACCGAGCAGATTCTGCGCCAGGTCCACGGTCGAATTGCCCAGGTCGGCAACCCGCTTTTGCATATCGATCCCCTGGCTCGACAGCGACACAGCGCTGCCCGCGTCCGCGTTCTTCACCGGAGCCGTACGTGTCTGTTTAGCATCCTGCGACGTCGCAGGAGTCAGATTCTGGTAAGGGCGGGCGCCCAGGGGATTAAGAGAGTTCATACCGTCAGTTACGGCAGACCTGCGAATTTCTTGAGGCAGATCAATGGTGGTGCGTCCACAAACCGTTGGATTCGAGGTAGGACTTTACTGCATCTGCCTGGCCGATGGCGTGCAGTTTGACTTCCCCGCAGGTGCATACGCCATAGTAAGGCGTAATGTGTGAGCAAGCTGATACTTTTTGCATGGAAACTTTAACTGCTTTGGAGCACTTTACGCATTTGAAAGTGAGGGTACGGGGAGCTTTCAGCATGATCTTTTTTGCGGCAAAAGGACGATTTTATCAGGCAAAGACGTTGATTGTCGGTTGCTTTTGGTCAACCCCGTAGGCGCTCCGGACTTTGGCGTCCAGTTCGGACTGCGCTTCCTGCTGCATTTGCACCGCGCGGGCGGCAACGGCCCGGTCCGGCCCCGAAGGATCGGCCGGCGCCAGGGCGGCAGCCTGGATGGTGCGGGCGCGTTCCAGGGTTTCCTCCGGTGTGCGGCCGGGCGAGGTGTCGATATTGACTTCGCCGGCTACGGCGTAGCTGACGCCGTCCGGTCCACGGGTGTAGGTGTAGCTGGCGCCGGAAGTCGCAAGTCCGCCCGCGGCAGCAAGGTGGGCCTGTTCGTGCTGGCGCACTTTCAGATCGGTGGCCTTGAGTTCATCGAGCTTGGCCTGGTCCTCTTTCGAATAGCCGCGCGTCACCGAAGCGGAGGCCTGAAGGGCCGCCTGCGGATTGCTTCCGGCAGATGAAATGGCGCCAATGCTCATGAAACCACTATAGCAAATTGTTTCAATTTGACGCCGCGCAAACGTCAACTGAAGCCACAGGCCCGCGTTGAAGGCTTATCCAGTGAGCCGCAAGGAGTACGACATGGATCAAAGCAAGCAACCGAGCAAGGAAGCTGTCCGCCAATGGCTGCAGACGCGGCTCGTGGAGCATCGTCCGCCGCCAGACCCGCAGCAGATCCGGCGTGAGCTCGGGTGGGAGATGTGCAGGGAGGAGCGGGGCGAAGCTCCGTACCGTCTAACTGACTGACACCACACTGCGGCCGCCGGCCGCGGGTTGCACCAGGATTCGTGTCGAGATCCGCTCCGTCATCTCCTGCACGTGGGAGATCACACCGACCTTCCGTCCCATCGACTGCAAACCATCCAGCGCGTCCATCGCGACGCGCAAGGTTTCCGCATCGAGGCTGCCGAAGCCTTCGTCAATAAACAGCGATTCCACCCGCACGCGGTTGGAGGACAACGACGCCAGTCCCAGCGCCAGTGCCAGCGATACCAGGAAGGATTCGCCGCCCGACAGCGAGTGCACGGAACGCATTTCGTCGCCCATATGCAGATCGCGCACCAGCAGCCCAAGCGAAGGCTGGGCGGGATTGTCGATGCGCTGCAACTGATAGCGCGGCGCCAGCTGCGCCAGGTGGGCATTGGCGTAGCCGAGCAGCACGTCCAGCGTGAATTGCTGGGCGTAGTTGCGGAAACGCTTGCCGTCGGAGGAACCGATCAGCTCATCGAGCGTCGCCCAGCGGCGCTCGATTTTCTGTTGCTGCCCGATTTCTTCCATCATCGATTCAGCCGCGTGGCGGCGCGCATCGTCCTGCGCCAGCTGGAGTTTCAATGCTGTTGCCTGATCGTGTGCCTGCTTGCGCTCTTCCGCGATGGCTGCCACGGCGCTCGCGACGTCGTCCGCGCTGCGGCGTTCGCCCGGGGCTGCGCTTTGTTCATGCAGCGCGCGCTGCGCCTCGCGCTCGGCGAGCACCGTACGCGCGTTGGCCTGTGCGTCATCGATCGCGCGCAGGGCTTCCCGCTCGGCGCAGATAGTGTCCTGGCTTTCTGCCAGCAGGCCACCCAGCCCGTCCAGCGTCAACTTGCCGCCCGCGCCGCTTGTGATGTTCGTCGCGTCGCGCGCGTCGACCACCTGCGTCAGCGTGCCGCCCGCGCCGGTAAAGGCGTCCTCGCCACTCGCGAAGAGCGCCGCTTGATCGTCTGCCGCACCGCGCTGGCTATCGTTGAACGCGTCCAGCCAGGCGCTGAGCTGGCCGCTGGCGCTGGCTGCCGCGTCGTCCAGCGTGGCGATGCGCGTGCGGGCCTGTGCCAGTGCCTCGTCAGCGCGGACGCGCTGCTGGGCCGCTTGTTGCAAGCCCGCTTGCTGCGTGTCGACCGCGTTGCGTGCTCCTGTGATAGCGTCGCGCAGCCGTGCTTCGACTTGCTGCACCGGCTCGCCGTGCCACAAGGCCAGCCGTTGCGACTGCGTGTCGCGCAGTGCAGCGGCGGCGGTGTCGTGCGCGGTTTGGGCGGCGGACAATTCCGCTGCGGTGCGCGTCTGGGCCATCTGCAAGGCTTGCAGCTCGATGGCCGCGGCCGAGATGGCGGCCGCGCATTCGGCGTGCGCGGCGCGCCGGGCCAGCCATTGCGTGCTTTCGGCCTTGCGCTGCTCGTAGAATCGCGCGGGACCGTCCTTCCACTGATCCTGCCAGCCCTCGTGCGGCGCGTCGGCGCGGTTGAAGGCAGTGTCCAGCTCATCGAGCAAGGCGGCCAGGTGCAGGGCGGTATCGGTGCGCTGGCCTTCGAGCGCCTCGCGCTGGGAAGTGTTTTGCGCCAGGGCGGTATGGGCAGCGTGCAGATTTTGCTGCTGCTTGCCAAGTTCGGACGCAGCCTGTTCGCAAGCCTGCTGGGCGATCTCACGCTGACCCAGGACACGGCGATGTTCCTTCTCGCGCGATTCGAGATCGCGCAGTGCGGCTTGCGTGGCGCTTAGCTGGCCCGCCAGCCAGGCCCCGCGCTCCGCCGCGGCGAAGGACACAGCGCCGGCACTGGCTTCTTCACTGGCGACCTTGGCGCCGCTCGGCAGCGGCGCGAACGCGGCCAATGCGTCGGCGGCGGATTGCCAGCGTGGAGCGAGGCGGGCGAGGGTGTCGTCGAGCGCGTGGCGCTCCTTGGCGATGGTGGCCAGCTGCTCGATGCTGGCCTGCACCGTCGCGCGCTGGCTGGCTTCATGCTGCGTGTTCCGGTGCAGTCGCTCGCGGGTGGACGCGACGTCCGCACGCAAGGTGTCGAGCATGGCTTGCAGCGCGCTGTCCATGTGGCGGTAGGGATGATCGGTCGCGCCGCAAACCGGGCAGGGCGCCTCATCTTCCAGCGAAGCGCGCAGCTTTTCGACGCTTTCGCCGCACGCCACCTCGGCAAGCTTGAGCGAGCGCTCGGCCTGCGTGGACGCGGCCACCAGCTCAAGATTGACGCGCTGCGCTTCGGACGCCAGCTGATCGGCCTTACTGCGCGCCTGCTCCAGCTGGACGGCGTGTGCGTCCAGCGCCTGCTGGCGCGACTGCGCCGCCGACAGTTCCAGCCAAACCTTCTCGGCATCACTCAGCAATTCGCGCCGCTGCTCCAGCGAAGAGCGCTCGCTTTGCACCGCATCTGCATCGAAGCCGGAAAGCGCGTCATTGGCAAGCTGACGCTGGTGCTCGGCCAACTGCAAGCGCTCGGTGGCGGAGGCGGCGCCGGCGCGGGCGTGCGTTTCGTCCGTACGCAGGCGCGCGCCTGCTTGCGCGACGCCGTCCAGGGTTTGCGACAGCTTGCCGGCTTTCGCCGCCTCCTGGCCCGCTTGCTGGAACAGGACCTCGCAGCGCGGCCATTCCTGCGCCAGAAGCGCCCAGCCGGCGTGTGCGGTGAGCCAGGCATCGCCGGCGGCTTGTTCCTGCTGTAGCGTTGCATGCACGGACTGTTTGACTTGCAGGGCCGCCAGTGCGCCGGCATCGGCCTGTGCGGCGGTGTCGCGCGCGGCATTCAGTTGCCGCAGATTGGCTTGCATGCCGTCGATGCGGACATCCAGTGCCTTGGCCTGGTCGAGCTGCGGCGCGGCGTCGCGCTGGGCTGCTTCGGCTACGGCCAGTGTTTCAACGGCTTGCGCGGCGGACGCTGCCAGCTGCTGCTGGCGTTCTCCCGCGAGGGCGGCATCGTGCTGGCCTTGCTCCATCGCGGCGTGCGCTGTCGTGCGCTCGGCGGCGATGCGGATAATCGCGTCATTCAACGGACGCGCTTCCTGCACCGCTTCCAGCGTCGCGAGGCGCGCGCGGCGCGGCGCTGCAGCTTCCGCGCCGGCGCAGCGGGCGGCAAGCGTTTCGTGCGCCTGCTGCACGCCGGTGGCAAGACGCGCGGCTTCCTGGTGCCAGCGCAGCTCCGCCTCCAGCACGGCCTTGCGCTGGTCGACAGCGGCCAGCGCGGCTTCGGCAGACGAGCTTTGCGACTCGGTTTGCGCGCGCGTGTCGGCATCGAGCGGCTTCTGGTCGGCCAGGCGTCCCAACAGGCGCTGCAAGGCCTGGGCTTCCTGTTTGGCCCGTTCGTGGGCGCGGATCGATATATCGCTGTAGATCGCGCTGCCCGTCAGCGTTTCGAGCAGGGTGCCGCGTTCATCGTCGGCCGCTTTAAGGAAGGTCGCAAACTCGTTTTGTGCCAGCAGGACGGCGCGCGTGAACTGGCCGAACGACAGGCCGATGCGCTGTTCGATCTCGGCCTTGACCTCGGTCTTGGTGCCACCAATCGGTTGCAGCTCCGGCAGCTTATGCAGCGACATGCCGGTCGGCTGCAGTGCGCCGGCGGCGCGTGTGCGGGCGCGGCGCACGTTCCAGCGCGCACGGTAGGCCAGGCCGTCGTTGCCGACGAAGTCGACTTCGGCGTGACCTTCGGCCGCGCCGCGGCGCAGCAGGGTGCGCGGATCTTGCGACGAGATGTGGTCGCCGACGTCCGGCGTTTTGCCGGTGGCGTTCAGCAGGCGTGGTGTGGCGTCGTAAAGGGCCAGGCACAGGGCGTCCAGCAGCGTGCTTTTGCCGGCGCCGGTGCGGCCGCTGATGGCGAACAGGCCGGACGATGCCAGCGGCTGACTTTCGAAGTCGACCGAGAATTCGTCGGCCAGCGAGGCGAGATTTTTGCCGCCAATGCGCAGGATTCTCATGGCTGCATCAACTCCGCAAAGGCGCTCAATTGGTCGGGCGGCGCTTCGTTGCCGTATTTTTGCTGATAGAGGCGGCGGAAGATGTCGTCCGGCTTCAGCCGGTCCAGCTGGTCGAGCGAGACGGCCGCTTCTTCCAGCGTAGCGCGGGCCGCGCTGGAGGTTTCAATCTTTGCCAGCCGTACCGGCTTGCCTTGCAGGGCTTCTTCGATGCGGGCGCGCAGACCGGGTTCCGGGGCGTCCAGCCGCACGCGTACTTCCAGCAAGGGCTGGGCTTCGGCTGGCGCGTCCGGCAGCTCAAGCGCGGCTAGGGCTTCCAGGACTTGCGCCAGCGGGGCGGGGCGCGAGGGAACGCGCAGCAGCGGCACGGCGCGCGGAATATGGATTGGCGCGATCTCGCGGACGGATTCGCCATCCAGCTCGATGCGCAGTACCTGGTGCTTGTAATCGACTTCGGCAAAGGACAGCGGAATCGGGCTGCCGCAGTAGCGCAGATGTGCGTGGCTGCCCACTTGCTGGGCGAGGTGCAGGTGGCCCAGGGCGGCATAGGCAATCGGCGGCGCGAACATCCCCGCGGGCAGCATCTCGGTGCCGCCGATGACGATGCGGCGCTCGGAATCGTGCGACATCTGGCCGTCGATCATATGGCAGTGGCCCATGGCGACGATGGCCTGGCCGGGCTGGCGCAGCGTCTGCGCGTGCGAGAGCGCGAGCCGGTACAGCTCGGCGATGCCGGCGAGGTAAGGATCGGCGGCCAGTGGCGCATTATCGGCGTGACTGGATTCAGCGGATTCTGCGGAGCCTGCGGTCAGCGCGGCGGTGTGGGGTGCATCGCCGGTGGATTCCGCCGCCGGGGTGCCGATGCGCGGCACGTCGCCGGGGCGCAGAAAGGGAACGGCCAGGCACCAGGCGGCGATTTCACCGTTGCGGCGCTTCAGCGGCAAGACCATGCGTGATACGTCGATTGCGCCGTCGGCGTGGCGCTGCACGGCGCCGATCACCTGCGTGCCGTGCACTTCCAGCAGCGGACCTGGCGCCTCCAGCCGTCCCGGCGAATCGTGATTGCCTGCGATGACGACCACTTCCAGCTGCGGCGCGCGCGCGCGGGCCTGTTGCAGGAAGCCGTACAGCTGCTTCTGCGAGGCGGCCGATGGATTGGCGTTGTCGAAGATATCACCTGCAATCAGCAGGACGTCGGCCTTCTCGGCCACGATCGTATCGAGCAGCCAGTCGAGGAAACGCTGGTGCTCGTAGTGACGGTCAAAATTGTGGAGCGACTGGCCAAGATGCCAGTCGGAGGTGTGCAGCAGACGCATGGGAGTTCGAATCGCGTAGGAAGCGCACAATATAACGCATCCGGATTGCGCGCGGCTTGATCTTTGCCAATGTAGGCGGCACGCTGCGGCGGATCGATGGCCCGCCCTACGCGGCGCGCCCTTCGGGCAGCAGCTTTCCGCTGCGGAAGGTGTTGCGGCCGGCCTGCTTGGCTTCGTACAGCAGCAGGTCGGCGCGTTTCAGCAGTTCTGCCGCGCTCACGTCTTCGCTGTGATAGAAGGTCAGCCCCACACTGGTGGACACATTGACAATCACGCCGTCCAGCTCAAACGGCGACTGCATGGTCGTTACGATCTTGGCGGCGGCAGCCATGGCGTCTTCCGGCTTGTGGATGCGCTCCATGATCACGGTGAATTCATCGCCGCCCAGGCGCGCCACCGTGTCGCTGGAACGCATGGCATGCGACAGGCGAGCGGAGAAAGCCTTGAGCAGAGCATCGCCCACGGCGTGGCCATAAGTGTCGTTGACAGGTTTGAAACGGTCGACGTCCAGATACATCACAGCCATCAGCGCATCGTTGTCGCGGCAGTAGGCCATGCTGTCGTTCAGCTTTTGCAGGAAGCCCGCGCGGTTGGTGAGTCCCGTCAGCGCGTCGACCTGCGAAAGGCGCAGCAGGCGCTGCTTCTCGCGCTTCTGCGCCGTGATGTCTTGGCGCATGACGTGGAAACCGATCACGGTGATGCCGTCCTCGTCGAACTGCGGAATGTAGACCACCTCGAAAGTGCGTGTGGCGCCTTCACTGTCGTCGTCTTCCTCGAAATTCAGCGTCTCGCCGGACAGTGCGCGTGCAATATAGGGCTGCAGGAAGGCGTAGCGCTGCTCGTTGACGACTTCGTGAATCGTCTTGCCGGTAACGTGCACGCCGGTCTTGCTGAATTCGCGCTCGTAGGCGAGGTTGTGGAAGCGGTAGACCTCTTCGAAGTCGATGTAGGCGATCATCGCGGGCAGGGTGTCGGCGATGGTGCGCAGGCGCGATTCGCTTTCACGCAGGGCCATCACCGACTTGCGCACCAGCGTGATGTCGTCCAGCGTGCCGACGTAGCCGTCGATCTTACCATCGATGACGATGGGCGCGACCTTGATCGATGTCCACACGATCTTGCCGTCCGGGTGCACGCAGCGCAGCGTCTCCTGGAACGATTGCTGGCTGTGATACAGCTGCAGCAGCGCCGATTGCAACATGTCGCGGTCGTTCGGGTGCACGCCTTGCAGCCAGCCTTTGCCCAGCGCCGCCTGGCGCGACAGACCGGTGATCGCTTCAAAGGTCCGGTTCACATAAGTACACATGCCCTGGCTGTCGGCGCGGATCAGGCCCAGTGGTGACGCGTCGTTGACGGCGGCCAGCTCCGCCTGGTTCTTGCGCACCGCCAGTTCGGCGCGTTTGCGTTCCGTGATATTGCGGATGGTGACCGCCACGCCGTCTTCAATCGCCACGATCTGGTGGCGCAGCCAGACCATCTGGCCGCCCAGCTCCGATTCGAATTCCTCTTCCAGATGCTGGCCCGTTTCCATCACCGAGATGCATTTGTCGAAGAAACCGGCGCTGCGCCACTCCGGCATCATTTCTCCCATGCGCTGGCCGATGGCTTCCTTGCGTGGATGGCCCAGCATGGCCGCACCGCGTTCGTTCACGTCCATCAGCACATAGTCTCTGACCTCGTTCTGCATGGCGCCGTTGCGGCAGGACCGCAGCAGGAACAAGGCGTCCAGGCTGGCGTCCGATGCGGCACGCAGCTTTTCCTGCGCCTCGTTGGCGGCCCGCATGCTGGAGCGCAGGCGGCGCGCCTGCTGGGTGAGCAGGGCGGCAAAGCCCAGCACGACCAGCGAGCCGAGAATCACCGCTCCCAGATACAGCCGGCGCTGGCGGTCGAAGCGCGCCAGTGCAAATTCGGTGGTATTGCCGACAACTGCCGTCAGCGAAAAGCGCGGCATGTCGCGGAAGCTGTAGATGCGGTCAATGCCATCAATGGGGCGCTTCAGCACCAGTTCATCGGGCGACTGCACGGGATCGGCGGGCGCCACGTAATCGACGGTGTCGCTGATGAACAGGCGTTCGTCGACACGGCCGACAGCGAGGCCGGTATCGCGGCTGACCAGCATCACCAGCCCGCCCGGCTCGACCTGCATGCGGTCGTAATCCTCCACGAAATACGCCGGGTCGACCATCAGCAGGATGATGCCCTCGAAGGCGCCGGCGCGGTTATTCAGGCGGCGCGCAATCTGGATCTGCCATTTCTTGGTGACCGGATCGACCATGGGGTTGGTGACCAGGGCCACGTCCTCCATGCTGGTGGAGAGCGTGCGGAAGAAGCTTTGATTGGCAAAATTGTCATGGAACAGGCCATTGCGGCTTTCCACCAGCTGCCCGTCGGCGTCGATCAGCGCGATCGGCAGTTCCAGCCGCGCCGGCATCACGGAATCCAGCAGGCCGCCGCGGCGCGTGAATTCAGCCAGGCGCAGAGTGCCTTCGGTTTCTTCGTATTTGAGTTTGAATAGCTGGGTTGCGTGGTCGCCCTGGCGCAACAGGTAGCTGGCGTGTTCGGCCAGCGTGCGCGCCAGCGATTGGCTCTGCTGCACGGCCTCGTGATGGGCGCCATCTTTTTCCAGGTTGAGCTGATAGAACAGGTCGAACCACATCCCCACCAGTAAGGCCAGGGTAAAGGACGGCAGCAGTATCACGCGATACAGCTTGCGCAGCGTGCGTCGGGCAGGGGAAATAATCTTACTCAATTGACCTTGGCCCCAGGTGGCGTGGAACGGTGTCCAGTGTGCCTATTCTGCCATGGGACTGTGCAGAAAGTAACAAAAAGTGGGCAGTTCGCCATTAGAATAGTCGTTCGTTTTCTACGGGATTCCGGACTTGACCGAACTTACTCTCAGCTTGCCCGCCGCACGCGCCCTGCACCTGGCTGCCCAGGGGCTGCTCCAGCCCCGCCGCCGCAAGGCCCAAAAGGCCGACGTGCTGCAAGCGATCCGCTGCATGGGCGTGCTGCAGATCGACACCATTCACGTGGTGGCCCGCAGTCCTTACCTGGTGTTGTGGAGCCGCCTCGGCGACTATCCCCAACCCTGGCTGGAGGAACATCTGGCCGAAGGTGCGTTGTTCGAGTATTGGGCGCACGAAGCCTGCTTCGTGCCGATCGAAGATTACCGTCTGATGCGTCACCGCATGGTGGACCCGTCCGCAATGGGCTGGAAGTATAACGAAAAGTGGCTGAAAGAGCGACGACAGGAAGTGGACTCCGTGCTGGCGCACGTGCGCGAAAAAGGGCCGGTGCGTTCCTCGGATTTCGAGCGCAAGGATGGCCAGGCCGGCGGCTGGTGGGAGTGGAAGCCTGAAAAGCGCTCGCTGGAAGTGCTGTTCACGACCGGCGAATTGATGATCGCGCGCCGCCACAACTTCCAGCGCGTCTACGATCTGGCCGAGCGCGTGCTGCCGGGCTGGGACGACAAGCGCATGCCCGCCATGGAAGAAACGCGCCGCGAACTGGCGCTGAAAACCGTGCGGGCGCTCGGCCTGGCGAAGTCCGCCTGGGTCGCGGACTATTACCGCACCAAGCCGCCGCGCCTGGACCTTGACGCGCTGGTTGATGACGGCGAGCTGCTGCGCGCCCGCGTCGATGGCTGGAAGGAGCCGGTCTACATCCATCCGGATCTAGCGGATCTGGCGCAGGCGGCGGCTGACGGCGGCTTGTCCGCCACCGCGACCACGATCCTGTCGCCGTTCGACCCGGTGGTGTGGGACCGCCGCCGCGCCCAGGAATTGTTCAATTTCGACTACCGGCTGGAGTGCTACACGCCCGCCGAAAAGCGCCGCTACGGCTACTTCACCTTGCCGATCCTGCGCCGCGGCGCGCTGGTCGGACGGCTGGACGCGAAAGCGCATCGCCGCAGCGGAATCTTTGAAGTGAAGTTCGTCGCGCTGGAGCCGGGCGTCAAGGTCACGGACCGCTTTACGCGCGATGTAGCAGGGGCATTGCAGCGGCTGGCCAACTGGCACGAGTGCCCGCAAGTGCAGGTGGCGCGTTCCGAACCTGCTCCTTTTGCCGAGCTGCTGCAGGCGGCGCTGGATGGGCAGGCGGTGGAACAATGATGCTCTCCGCAGCTCCTCTACGGGTCGTCGGCGCGGACGGCCAGCCGGCGCTGGGCCGCTTTGCCGGTGCAACCCAGGCCTTCGACTGGCACCTGCTGTCCAAACCTCATGCACGCGGCGCCTTATGGCGGCGCTTCCATCACAAGAAATGGCATTACGTGTCGCTGGTCAGCGAGCAGGTGATGGCGGCGGTCGCTATCGTGGACCTGGGCTGGACCAGCACCTGTTTCGCCTACGCCTACGACCGCAACGACGGCGACATCGTTGCCAACTTCTCCCAGGATGGCTTGCCCGGCCGTCTCTCGGTCGGCGTGGCGGACAACGTCGACGGCAGCAGCTGGTTCAAGGCGCGCGGCACGCGCATCGATATTGAACCGCTGGACGGCGGCCGCTTCCGCCTCACCTTGCGTTGCCCCTACCTGGAAATCGACGCCGAAATGGGGCCGCCGATTGGCCCGCTGCTGCTGGCTACGGGGCCGGTGCAGGGCGGGGCGCTGCATGGGACGCAGAAGTCGCCCGGCATGCCGCTGACCGGCGAAGTGCGCACCTGGCGCGATGAATACAAGCTGGAAGGCGGCGTGGCCAGTTTCGACTATTCGAACGGTCTGCTGGCGCGGGAAACCTCGTGGCGCTGGGCTTCCGGGCATAATCTGGAAATGGGCTTCAATCTGCAGGCAGGCTATTTCGGCGGGAACGAAAACGCGCTGTGGCTGGATGGACAGGTGCTGCCGCTGGCGCCCGCGCATTTCATTTATGATCCCGACGATCCGATGGAACGCTGGCATATCTTTACAGAAGACGACCAGCTGGAACTGTTCTTCACGCCGGAAGGCGCACGCAGGCAGAACCGTAATATGGTTGTAGCAGCCAGCCGCTATATTCAGCCTATCGGCACGTTCAGCGGCTGGGTGCGCAGCGGGCCGAATGAACCGAAACGCATGGTCACGCAGCTGGCGGGCGTGACGGAGGACCACTACTCGCGCTGGTAAGAAAGGGCAGACATGAGCATCAGGAATATGGACAGTCTGTTCGAACCGTCTTCCGTGGCCATTTTTGGCGCCTCGCAGCGGCCGGACCGCATGGGCACCAAGGTCATGAACAATATGGCGGACAGCGGTTTCGCGGGCGCCATCTGGCCGGTCAATCCGAAGTATGGCGAGCTGCTGGGCGTTCCTTGCTACGCCAAGCTCTCGGCGCTGCCCGGTGTGCCGGACCTCGCCATTATCTGCACGCCGCCGGATAGCATTCCCGGTCTGATCGCGGATCTGGGCAAGCGCGGCACGCGCGGTGCGCTGGTGCTGACGCCGGTATTGGACAATGTGCGCCAATCTCTGTTGAAGGCTGCGCGGCCTTATCTGATGCGGATTCTTGGGCCGGGCGGCATCGGCCTGATAGCGCCATCAGCGGGACTGAATGCCAGCGTGGCCCATGTCGGCGCCAAGCCCGGCAAGCTGGCCTTTATTTCTCAATCCGCTACTGTGATGACGGCGGTGCTGGATTGGGCGCGCCTGCACGGCATCGGCTTTTCGCGCGTGGTGTCACTGGTCGAGGGCGGCGATATCGACCTGGCCGATATGCTGGATTTTCTCGCAGCCGATGACGATACCAGCGCGATCCTCATGCATATCGAATCCGTGAGCTGCGCGCGCAAGTTCCTGTCGGCGGCTAGGCTGGCTGCGCGCGGCAAACCCGTCGTGGTGCTGAAAGCGGGCCGCAGCGGCGACGACCGCGTGTATGACGCGGTGATCCGCCGCGCGGGCATGCTGCGCGTGTTTTCCTCGTCCGACTTGTTCGACGCCGTGCAGACGCTGGCCAATGCGCGGCCGACGCGCGGCGAGCGGCTGGGCATCATTTGCAATGGCTGGGGGCCGGGCCAGCTGGCTGCGGATGCGCTGTCCTGGGTGAAGGGCAGCCTGGCGCCGCTGTCGCCGGAGGTGGCTCGTGCTTTGAAGACGGTGCTGCCGGAAGGGCTGGCGGTGACCAATCCCATCGACATCGGCGGCGAAGCCAGCGCCGAACGCCATGCCGCGGCGCTGCAAGCCTTGCTGAAGGAGCCGCAGGCCGATGGCTTCCTGCTGGTGCACGGCCCTACGTCCGCCACCGGCAGCATGGAAGTAGCGCAAGCAGTGGCGCCGATCATCAAGGCCAGCAACCGTAGCGTCTTCACTTGCTGGCTGGGCGGTGGCGCAGTTGAAGGCGCGCGCCAGGTTTTTGCGGATGCTGGCTTGCCTGCTTACGACACGCCGGAAAAAGCGGTGCGCGCCTTCAGCCAGGTCGTGGCCTATCACCGCAACCAGTTGCTGCTGAATGAGGTGCCGGGACAAGCGCCGGTCGCGAGCGCGCCGGAACGGCAGGCCGCACGTGCTGCAGTCGAAGCAGCACAGGCCGGCGGCGCCAAAGAGCTGGCGCCGGAAGATTTGCGCGCCGTGCTGGCGGCTTATGGCGTCGGGCTGGACGAAGGTGCAAGCGTCGATTGCGGCAATCTGCAGCTACGGATCGCAGTGGCCGTCGATCCCGTGTTCGGTCCCGTCATCAGCTTCGGCCTTGGCGGCAGCGCCGGTAAAGTAGTGGACGATCGTGCCGTCGGCCTGCCGCCGCTGAACATGGTGCTGGCGCGCGAGATGCTCGAACGCACGCGCGTGTTTCGCGCGCTGGCCGCGCATAGCGACGCCGTGTGCCGCATGCTGATTCAGGTCGCCGAACTGGTGGCCGACATCGGCGAAATCGCCAGCCTGGAAATCAATCCGCTGGTGGCGGCGGAAAACGGCCTGTCGCCGCGCTCAGCACGCATTGCGCTGGGGCCGAAACGGCCGGAATCGGCAATGGCCATTCGCCCCTATCCTCAGGAGCAGGAAGAGGAGATCAACTGGCAGGGCGCGCCATTGCTGCTGCGGCCCATTCGTCCCGAAGATGCACCGGCCCATGTGCGCTTCTTCAGCCAGATGAATCGGGATGATGTGCGGCTGCGCTTCTTTTCAGCAATGAAGGAGCTGCCGCCCGCCCAACTGGCGCGCCTGACCCAGATCGACTACGACCGCGCCATGGCCTTCATCGCCACCCGTACTGGCGTTGACGGCGAGCCCGAGACTTTAGGCGTCGTGCGCGCTATCGCCGACCCGGACAATCAGGCCGCCGAATTCGCCATCGCTGTGCGTTCCGATCTGAAAGGACTGGGCCTCGGCAACATTCTGTTCCGCAAGTTGATCGATTATTTCCGTAGCCGCGGCACACGTGAATTGCATGGCGAAGCGCTGGCGGAGAATGCAGGAATGCAACAGCTTATGCGTAGATACGGCGGGCGCGTGACGGCATCGGCAGAAGCTGGTATGGTTGATCTTCGTCTTGAATTGCAGCCGAAAGCACCGTAAATTATTACCACGCCACCCGCAGAAGTTTGAGCTAGATCAAGGGTGGATCTGTCGGGCTTATTTACACTTGTACTTCCGTTCCGCCACAGCGTCATTTGGGAGCAAGAATGTTAACGGCCACTTACACCTTGGTTGCCCTGTCGGTAGAACAGGCCAACGTGCGCCTCAGCCTGCTATCGTTCCAGAAATACGTGCAATCGACTTTCCTGCGCCAGCAAAGCCTTACGCTGTCCCAGCTCGAATATGCATGCGAAACCCTGGAGCGCCTGTACCAGGCCTGCCATTGGCGAAAGATTGAACTCTACCTGATTCCCGCATTGCGCGAGGCCACCGAGCAGGCCAACCAATTGCTCGATGAATTGAGTCGCCTGAACCAGAATGCGCTGAGCGTAATCCGCCGGCTGCAAGGGGAGCTTGACAGCGCCGGCATGCGCAGCGAGCAGCAGGTGACCGAAGTTTGCGAGGCAATCGAAGCCTTCTGCGCTGCCATGCTGCAGCGGCTGGAGAAGGAAGAGAAGGAACTGTTTGCGCTGGCACGCAGCGCCATTAGCGGCGAGGCCTGGTTTGCCATCGCCAATCAGTTCCTGGCGCATGATGCGCAGATGGTTGAGGCGCGCCGCGGTCAAAGCGGCCAGCCTTCATTGCCTCCGACGAACAGGAAAGCTCTGGCCGATGCGCGCCGCGCCCTGGCAGCCGTGCGTGAAGAATCGGAGGAGCTTGAACCTGCGCCGGAGCTGCGCTACCACCGTCACCAGCGCCCGGTTGAACGCGCACAAGCGGATCATTGATTCGCTAAGCGGACGGCCATCGGCCGTTCCGCGCCCCGGCGCCCGACAAAGAAGCCGGCGCTGCGCTATGATGGTGGTTTTGATCCATCCATAGCCTATCATGTTCGAATTCCTTTTTAAGCGGCCCGGCGACAAGGGCGCCGACGCGCAGGCAGATGCCCAGCCCCAAGGGCCGGAAGCTGCGGGGAATGGCGCGGCAAGCCCGAACGGCGCAGCGGACAGGCGCGCTGCACAAGCGGAATTTGCCCGCAATCTGGCGGGCAATGAAGACGCTGCCGTCGAACTGATCCTCAATAGCGAATTTGCCGATGTGCGGCTGGCTGCGGCCGAGCATGTGATGTCGCAGATTGCACTGGAAAAAGTGCAGCAGGCCATGCGCAATACGGACCGCCGCGTAGCCAAGCTGGCACAGGGGCGTCTCGATGCGCTGCGCCACCAGCAGGCTGAACAGAAGCAGGCCGAGGCGTGCATTGCTCTTGCGCAGCGCTTGTTGCGGGAGGAAAAGCTCGCGCCGAATCAGGTGGTGGATCTGGATCGTCAATGGCAGGTGATTGCAGCCACGCCGGAACCGGCAGCGCAGTTCGCCGGGGTGCGCCAGGCGCTGGCGCAGCGGCTGGAGGCGCAAGTGAATCTGCAGCGCGGCATGATCGATGCGCTGGCTGCGCTAAAGAAGTTATCGTCAGCCGCCGACCGCGAGGCTGCGCTGGCTGAACTGGAACGCCTGGCTGCCGAACACGAAGCGCAACTGGCTGCGCCGGAGCATTCCTCGCTACCTCGTCATCTGTTGAACGATTTCGAGCAGGCGCTCGGTGCCGCACGTACGGCGCTGACGCCGCGCCAGCCTGTGCCCGCGCCGGCGCAAGCGGCGCAAGGCGCCTCCGGCGCGCAGCGTTCACCGGCAGCGGCCGTGGCCATGGCAGTGGAGTCGGCAGCAGCGGCCAAGCCAGGCGAGGCTGCTGAGGCGGACGCAGCGGATGTCCCCGCGGCAGCGCGCACCGGCGCGGAGCTTGCTGGCGTGGAAGCCACGCCTGGGCTGGGGGCCGCTGCCGAACATGCGCCAGACGAACACCCGGCTGTAACGGCTGAAGGTGTGGGCGGCGCGCCAGCCGCGCCGCGCCAGGCGCGCGAAAAGCACAAGCCGAGCGTGGCCGAGAAGGAAGCCAACAAGCACTTCATGGACATAGTCGAGCAACTGGCCGAAGCGCTGGAACAGGGCCATCTGCACACTGCCGCCGACCTCGACAAGAAGCTGAAGGAAACCAAGACCGGCCGCCTGAACCCGCATCAGGCCGACCGTCTGTCCCATGTGCGCGCCGAGCTGAAGCGCATGAACGACTGGGCGCGCTGGGGCGGCAATGTCTCGCGCGAAGAGCTGGTCAAGGCGGTGGAGGAACTGCCGAAGCAGGGCTTGCCGATGAGCGAACTGGCCAAAAAGGTCAGCGCCATGCGCGAACGCTGGAAGGCACTGGATGGCGTGTCCGGCGCGGCGCCCAAGAGTCTGTGGGAAAAATTCGACGCTGCCTGCACCGCTGCTTACGCGCCGGCAGCCGCCCACTTCAAGCATCTGGCCGACGAGCGCCATTCCAACGCAGCCAAGGCGCAAGCCCTGGTCGATGAAGCCAACGCCCTGGTCGCCAAAGACGCCGCGCAGCGCGAAGCCGCCGGCGGCGACCAGGCCGACAAGCGCGACGCGGCCAGCGGCCAGCTGCCGCACACGCACGACTGGCGCACGCTGGCCTCCGCATCGCAGCGCCTGCGCCAAGCCTGGAGCCGTCTCGGCACCATCGACCGTAAGGACAAGAAGCGTCTCGACACCGCCTTCAACAAGGCCATGGATACGCTGATGTCGCCGCTGGATTCCCAGCGCCGCATTGAAGTCGCGCGCCGTGAACAATTAATTGAAGAAGTCGGCAAGCTGAATCCCGCCGACCGTCACACCATCGACACTCTGCGCGGCTTGCAGGAAGCCTGGCAGGAACACGCCCGCGCGCTGCCGCTGGAGCGCAAGGCCGAGCAAGCGCTGTGGCAGAAATTCCGCGCCGCTTGCGACGCCATCTTCGCCCAACGCAAGGAAGCCGCTCACGCTGCCGACCACGAACGCAAAGCCCACTTGCATGAGCGCGAGGCGATTTGCGCCGGGCTGGAATCGGCCACCTTCGAAGGCGAGGACAAAGCGGTGCAGGCCGCCATCGCGAAAGCGCTGAAGGATGCGTCGCAAGCCTGGCATGCATCCGGCAGCGTGCCGCGCGCGGCCGAGCAGAAGATCGAAGCACGCTACCGTGCTGCAGTATCGGCGCTGCAATCGAAGGTCGAGGGCTTGCGCAAGAAGGCCGGCGCCGCTCAGGCCAACGCGCTGCGCGAAAAACTGCGCCTGACTCAGTCGTTGGAAACCGCCATCGCCGCACCGGACGATGTGAGTGCCGACGACTGGAACCAGCGCTGGCAAGACCAGCCTGCGCTGCCAAACGATTACGAGCGTACTCTGCGTACCCGCTTCGATGCGGCTTTGAAAGCGGCAGGCGAGGGCGCATCAGCCCGCTCGGCCTATGCCGGCGAACTGGAAGCCAATCGTTCGCGTCTGCTGTCCGAAGTGCTGCGCCTGGAAATTGCGGCCGGCATCGACAGCGGTCCGGAGTTCGCGCGCGACCGCCTCAAGATGCAGGTGGAAGTGCTGCAATCGTCCCTCAAATCCGGCCAGAAGCCGGGCAGCCATGCGGCCCAGTTCCTGGCCCTGTGCGCCATGCCTGCATTGGCCGATGCGCGCACGGTCAGCCGCATCGAGCAGCTCTTCCGCCGCATCGGTGCGGTGGAGGGCAACCGATGACCGTACGTGTCCAGACCGAAGACTTCGATCTCGCCCAGGAAGTCCAACAACTGCGCGCCGGGAACGGCAAGGTTGGCGGTATAGTCACCTTCGTGGGAACCGTGCGCGACCTGAACGAGGGCGCCAACGTTTCCGAAATGGAGCTGGAGCACTATCCTGGCATGACGGAGCAGTCGATCGAGGCCATCATCGAGCAGGCGAAGGCGCGCTGGCCGATTTATGACGCGCTGGTGATTCACCGCGTCGGCCCGCTGAAGCCGCTGGATCAGATTGTGCTCGTGGCCGTGACCACCTCCCACCGGGGAGAAGCCTTCGCGGCCTGCGAGTTCATCATCGACTACCTCAAGACCGAGGCGCCGTTCTGGAAGAAGGAGCAGACGCCGGAGGGTGCACGTTGGGTGGACGCCCGCGTCAGCGACGATCAGGCGCTGAAAAAATGGGAAATGTGATTCTCGTCACAAATTCCTCTTGAAAACTCGTCGCTCAGCCCAATTTTGTCGTAGAGATAATTTAGGAGCGTGAGATGCGCCAAGACAAACTAACGACGAAGCTTCAGGAAGCGATTGCCGACGCCCAGAGCCTGGCGGTCGGTAACGACAATCAATACATCGAACCGGTCCACCTGCTGGTCGCGCTGCTGAACCAGGACGACGGCGGCGCGCGCTCGCTGCTGCAGCGTGCGGGCGTCAACGTGGGTGGGCTGAGCAATGCGCTGAAGTCGGCGCTGGACCGCTTGCCGAAAGTGTCCGGCACGGGCGGCGATACCCAGGTTAGCCGCGAATTCGTGAACATGCTGAACCTGGCGGACAAGGAAGGCCAGAAGCGCGGCGACCAGTTCGTGTCCAGTGAAATGGTGCTGCTCGCCCTGACCGACGACAAGTCGGAAGCGGGCAAGCTGTCGCGCGAAGCGGGCCTCACCCGCAAATCGCTGGAAGCGGCCATCGACACGGTGCGTGGCGGCGGCAAGGTCGATTCGCAGGAAGCGGAAGGCCAGCGTGAAGCGCTGAAAAAATACACCCTCGACCTGACCGAGCGTGCCCGCATGGGCAAGCTGGACCCGGTGATCGGCCGTGACGACGAGATCCGCCGCGCCATCCAGGTGCTGCAGCGCCGCACCAAGAACAACCCGGTGCTGATCGGTGAGCCCGGCGTGGGCAAGACCGCCATCGTGGAAGGCCTGGCCCAGCGCATCGTGAACAACGAGGTGCCGGATTCCTTGCGCGGCAAGCGCGTGCTGTCGCTCGATATGGCGGCCCTGCTGGCCGGCGCCAAGTACCGCGGCGAATTCGAGGAACGCCTGAAGTCCGTGCTGAAGGAACTGGCGCATGACGAAGGCCAGACCATCGTCTTCATCGACGAACTGCACACCATGGTTGGCGCGGGCAAAGCCGAAGGCGCCATGGACGCGGGCAATATGCTGAAGCCTGCGCTGGCGCGCGGTGAGCTGCATTGCCTCGGCGCGACCACGCTGGACGAGTACCGCAAATACATCGAGAAGGATGCTGCGCTGGAGCGCCGCTTCCAGAAGATTCTCGTCGACGAGCCTAGCGTGGAGGCGACCATTGCCATCCTGCGCGGCCTGCAGGACAAGTACGAGCTGCACCACAAGGTGGAGATCACCGACCCGGCGATCATCGCGGCGGCCGAGCTCTCGCATCGCTACATCACGGACCGCTTCCTGCCCGATAAGGCGATTGACCTGATCGACGAAGCTGCGTCCAAGATCAAGATCGAGATCGATTCCAAGCCGGAGGTGATGGACAAGCTGGAACGCCGCCTGATCCAGCTGAAGATCGAGAAAGAGGCCGTCAAACGCGAGAAGGACGAAGCTTCGTTGCGCCGCCTTGACCTGATCGACGAGGAAATCGCCAAGCTGCAGCGCGAGTACAACGACTACGAAGAAATCCTGAAGGCCGAGAAGGCCAATGTGCAGGGCACCACGCACATCAAGGAGGAAATCGAAGCGATCAAGCAGCAGATGGAAGAGGCGACGCGGGCGTCGAACTGGCAGCGCGTGTCCGAACTCCAGTACGGCAAGCTGCCGCAGCTTGAGGCGCAGCTGAAGCAGGCCGAGGCCATCGGCGCGAATGCACAGGCCAGCGACAAGCCGAAGCTGCTGCGCACCCAGGTGGGCGCGGAAGAGATTGCGGAAGTGGTGTCGCGTGCGACGGGCATTCCCGTGTCGCGCATGATGCAGGGTGAGCGCGACAAGCTGCTGCATATCGAAGAGAAGCTGCACGAGCGCGTGGTAGGGCAGGACGAGGCGATCAACGCCGTGGCTGATGCCATCCGCCGTTCGCGTGCCGGCCTGGCGGACCCGAACCGTCCGTATGGTTCCTTCATGTTCCTCGGCCCGACAGGTGTCGGCAAGACGGAGCTGACCAAGGCGCTGGCGTCCTTCCTGTTCGACACGGAGGAATCGCTGATCCGCATCGACATGAGTGAATTCATGGAGAAGCATTCGGTGGCCCGCCTGATTGGCGCGCCGCCGGGATACGTGGGCTATGACGAAGGAGGCTACCTGACGGAAGCCGTGCGCCGCAAGCCTTACAGCGTGATCCTGCTGGACGAGATCGAGAAGGCTCACCCGGACGTGTTCAACGTGCTGCTGCAAGTGCTGGATGACGGGCGCATGACCGATGGCCAGGGCCGCACGGTGGACTTCAAGAACACGGTGGTGATCATGACGTCCAACCTCGGTTCGCAGAAGATCCAGTCGCTGGATGAATCGGATCCGGGCGTGGTGAAGCTGGCTGTGATGGCCGAGGTGCGCGGACATTTCCGCCCCGAGTTCATCAACCGTATCGACGAGATCGTGGTGTTCCATGGCCTGGACGACAAGAATATCGGCGCGATTGCCAAGATCCAGCTGCATATCCTGGAGCAGCGTTTGAAGCGCATGGATATGGACCTGGTGGTGACGGAAGACGCACTGCAGAAGATCGCAGAGGCGGGCTACGATCCGGTGTATGGCGCGCGTCCGCTGAAGCGGGCGATCCAGCAGCAGATCGAGAATCCGCTGTCCAAGCTGATCCTGGAAGGACGCTTCGGTCCGAAGGATACGATCAGCGTCAACGCCCAGGGCAACGAGCTTGTCTTCGCCAAGGCCTGACCTGGCAGCCCGCCTCGCGTTCCTGCGCGAGGCGGAGCGTCTCAAGAACGTGCTGCGCAGCGGCCACACCTCCGGTGGCCGTCGCGAGAGCACGGCCGAACATAGCTGGCGTTTGTGCCTGATGGCGCTGACCTTTGCGGACCAGCTGCCGGATCTGGACATGCTGAAGGTGCTCAAGCTGTGCATCGTCCACGACCTCGGTGAGGCGATTCACGGCGATATTCCCGCCATCGAGCAGCACGCCCATCCGGACAAGAGCGCGCAGGAGCGCGAAGACTTGCTTTTGTTAAGCTCATCGCTGGATGAGGCCATGCGCGCGGAAGTCCTGTCGCTATGGGATGAATACGAAGCCGCGGCCACGCCCGAAGCGCGTGCGGTGAAGGCCTTTGACAAACTGGAGACAATGCTCCAGCATAACCAGGGTGCGAATCCGCCGGATTTCGACTATGACTGGAATCTGGGCTACGGCACGAAGTACACCACAGGCAGGCCCGTGTTCGATGAGCTGCGTGCGCTGATCGACGAAGAGACGCGGCATCACGTTCGTACGCGCCAGCATAAGGAACCTTCCGCATGACTCCCGTTCATCAATTCATCGAATCTTACTGCGCCGCCGTACTGGCGAAAGATGTCCAGGCTTTTGCCTCGCTGTACGATGATGACGTGGAAGTGTTTGACATGTGGAGCAACTGGTCGCAGCAAGGCATCGAAGCCTGGCGCGGCATGGCCGAGCAGTGGTTCTCGTCGCTTGAGGACGAGACTGTGGTGGTGACAGCCAACGAAATCTCCTGCACCGAAGGCGCCGATCTTTGCATTGGCACCGCCATCCTGACCTACACCGCGCGCTCCGCGTCCGGCGAAACCCTGCGCTCGCTGAGCAACCGCCTCACGGTCGCCATGCGCCGCCATGGCGACGGCTGGCAAGTCATCCACGAGCATACCTCGGCGCCTATCCATCACCAGACCACCAAGGCCATCCTGCGCTACTCGCGCGAGGTGTGACAATCCGCGCAATTCTGCCCCCCGCAAACCGGTATATTTGTCCGGTCCTGTTGATACGAGAGTCCCATGAAAACGCTGGCCGATCATCAGATGCAGCAAGAACCGGTTGGCGGTTCGTGAGCATGATGCGGCTTTTTGCGCTGGCGCTTCTGATTGCTTGCGGCGGCGCGGCTGCGCAGGATTGCGACCCGCTGCCATTTCCGCTCATGCCGCGCAAAGCCGATGCGCGCATGGAGAAGGAGGGGCAGAAATTTCCGCCAGAAATCACGCGTATCAAAAATGGCGTGATTGCCTACAGCATTTCCATCGCGCTCGTCGGGCCGCTGTACAAAACCTGGCTGGCCTACGATTTCGACCGCGCCATCTTTATCGCGGTCGATGGTTTCAGCTACGACGGCAAGCCGCCCAGGCCGCCGAAGCGGCCGCAGCGAAATCAGCTCTTTCGCTATGTCAAAGACGACCAATTGAATCGCGCCGAGATGGTCACCGTGATCAAGGCAACGCCTGCACAAGCAAAAGAAGTCGCCTGCCAGGCTAACCGCATTGTTAGCGTTACTGAGCGCGATAACTCGCCACCGGACCGCGGTCCGCTCATCGATCACGTCCAGTTTGCCTTTCACGTCATTCGGGATGGAAAGCGGGTTGCCAAGGAGGCGCCGGCGGCGAGGCCGCTGAAAGATCAACTCAGCAGGCTGCTGCACACCACGCTTAAAATCGAGCCGATGTAATTCAGGCGCGCTTGTGGAAGAAGGCGGTCGGGGTGGAGCCGAAGGTTTTCTTGAACATGGCGGAGAAGGCGGACTGGCTGGCGTAGCCGAGTTGATCGGCGACTTGCGACAAGGGCACGCCGCGGGCGATGAGCGGCGCAGCGTGCGCCAGGCGCACTTGCTGGCGCCATTGGCTGAAGCTTAAACCCAGCTCGCGTTCGAACAGGCGGGCCAGCGTGCGTTCGGAGGCGCCGACCTGGCGTGCCCAGTGTTCCAGCGTTTGCGGCGAGCCGGGCTCATTGAGCAGGCTGGCGCACAGGGCCTTCAGGCGCTTGTCGGTGGGCAGGGGAACGCGGATCGGGCGTGTGGCGCTGCGCGGCAGCTCGTCCAGAATCAGCTCGGACAGCAAGCGGGAACGTGGCGACTCGTCGCCAAAGCCCATCTGCTCCAGCGCCTCGATCGACTCGCGCAGCAGGGGCGACACCTCGACCACCTCCAGATTGCGCGCGAATGGCGAGCGCGCCATGTCCACGCACAGCAGGCGCATGCTCGCCGCTTCCAGCACGGTCACCTCATGCATGGTGCCGGCTTCTATCCAGATCGCCCGCAGCGGCGGCACAATCCAGCTGCTGTTGGCGGCGGACACGCGCAGCACGCCTTCCAGCGCGTAAGTGAACTGGCCCCAGGTGTGGGCGTGGGCGCCGGTGAATTCCGCGGCATCCAGTTCGCGCGCCACCACGGTGACGGGGCGGCTATCCGTCGGCTCTTCGCGGCTGGGTGCGACTCCTACGTGGCGGCTGGAAGCTGGCATGGCAGATTCTCGACAAATGATGTCAGACTATCTTAAACCAGACGCAGTAGTCTTGCCTAAACTGTACGGATGAATACAGATAAAGCCCTCCTCAAACAGGATGCCCGCGTGATCGGCCTGGTCGGCCTGGCGCACGGCACCTCCCACTTCTACCACCTGATTCTTGCCGCGCTATTCCCGTGGCTGAAGCCTGCCTTCAATCTGAGTTACGCAGAGCTGGCAATGCTGATGACGGTGTTCTTCATCGTGTCCGGCATCGGACAGGCGCTGGCCGGCTTCGTGGTGGACCGCGTCGGCGCGCGCCGCGTGCTGTTCTTCGGTATCGGCATGCTTGGCTTGTCGGCTGTGTTACTGTCGGCAGCCAACAGCTATACGGCGCTGATGCTGGGCGCGCTGGTGGCTGGCGTCGGCAACAGCATCTTCCATCCGGCGGACTACACCATCCTGAACCAGCGGGTATCGAAGGCGCGTCTGGCGCATGGCTTCTCGGTGCACGGCATCAGCGGCAATATCGGCTGGGCCGCATCGCCGATTCTGCTGACGGCAATTGCGGCTGCGGGCAGCTGGCGCCTGGCCTTGCTGTGCGCTGCGGCGCTGCCGCTGATTGTGCTGGTCATCCTGTTCATCAACCGCGACGCGATCCGCCCCGATCCGATCGGCGCACACGCCGCCTCGCAACAGCAGGGCGGCACGCTGGCTTTCCTGAAGCTGCCATCGGTCTGGATGTGCTTTGCCTTCTTCTTCCTGACGGCGCTGGCGCTGGGCGGTATCCAGAGCTTTGCATCCACCGGACTGGTGAAGATGTATGGCATGTCGCTGACCATGGCAACCAGTGCGTACACGGCGTATATGCTGGCGTCCGCCGGCGGCATGGTGCTGGGCGGTTTCGTCGGCTCAGGCACGCAGAATCACGACCGCACCATCGCTGCCGCCTTTGCGCTGGCCGCGCTGCTGGCGCTGGTGCTGGCGAGCGGAGCGCCGTCAGCATGGATGGCGCTGATACTTATGGGCCTGATCGGTTTCTTCTCCGGCATTGCGGGTCCATCGCGTGACCTGATGATCCGCGCTGCCGCGCCGAAGAACGCGACCGGCCGTGTGTATGGCGTGGTGTATTCCGGCCTGGATAGCGGCCTGTCGGTCGGCCCGTTGATCTTCGGCCTGATGATGGACGCAGGACGTCCCGCCATGGTCTTTGTCGGTATCGCGCTGTTCCAGTTCATGGCGATTGCCACAGCGGTAGGCGTTGGAGGCAATACTCGATCCACGCGCCTGAAAAGTGCTTAGAATCGAAGGCATTCTTAACGCTAAACAGGACTGACCATGAGCTTCGCCACCACCGATATCTGCGACGACAACCCCGGCCTGCTGGAAGATGGCCGCCTCGCCGTGCTGCCGCCCGTGTTCAAGCACTTCGGCCAGAACATCAAGTTCTCCGGCCCGGCGGTCACGCTGAAAGTCTTTGAAGACAATGTCCTCGTGCGCGCCACGCTGGAGACGCCGGGGAATGGCAGCGTGCTGGTGGTGGATGGCGGCGGCAGTCTGCGCCGCGCCCTGGTCGGCGGACAGCTGGCTGTGCTGGCGCAAAACAATGACTGGTCCGGCGTGATCGTCAACGGCTGCGTGCGCGATGCCGATGAAATGAATGCCTGCGCGGTCGGTATCCGCGCGCTAGCCACGCATCCGCAGCGTAGCAATCGGAAAGGCGAGGGCGAACGCAATCTGCGCGTGGACATCGCCGGTGTGCCGGTGAGCCCCGGCAACTGGATTTATGCCGATGCCGACGGCATCCTTGTCGCAGAACAGCAACTAGCCTGAGCTTGATCCCTGACAAAACAATGCCCCGCGAGTCGGGGCATTGTTTTTTTTCTGCCCTTAATTTGTGCATTTTTCACGATGCAAAATGCTGATCTCACGCTTTGAAAAGTGCACAAAATTAATCGGCCGTTTTGCTTTCATTCCTAGAAATGGCGTTCCGTATCATGGAAATTTAAACGTAAGTTATTGATTATTTGCTGAAAATATTTACTTATATGTCTTATATAAGACTATTGTTGCGCTGAACAACACAGCATATGATGTCTCTAACGGATTTCGTTTTTCATCTAGCTACCAAGGAGAAGATCATGGCAACTCGCGCAGAACAAATCGCAGCATTGCAAAAAGACTGGGACACCAACCCACGCTGGAAAGGCGTCACCCGTCCGTACACCGCGGAAGACGTGGTGCGCTTGCGCGGCTCCCTGCAGATCGAACACACCATCGCCAAGCGCGGCGCTGACAAGCTGTGGGATCTGGTCAATAACGAACCGTTCGTCAACGCCCTGGGCGCGCTGACCGGCAACCAGGCAATGCAGCAGGTGAAGGCCGGCTTGAAAGCGATCTACCTGTCCGGCTGGCAGGTGGCCGGTGATGCCAACCTGGCTGGCGAAATGTATCCGGACCAGTCGCTGTACCCGGCGAACTCGGTGCCGATGGTGGTTCGCCGCATCAACAACACCTTCCAGCGCGCTGATCAGATCCAGTGGTCCGAAGGCAAGGACGATATCGACTTCTTCGCGCCAATCGTGGCTGACGCAGAAGCCGGTTTCGGCGGCGTGCTGAACGCCTTCGAACTGATGAAGTCCATGATCGAAGCGGGCGCATCCGGCGTGCACTTCGAAGACCAGCTGGCTTCCGTAAAGAAGTGCGGCCACATGGGCGGCAAAGTGCTGGTGCCATCGCGTGAAGCGGTTGAGAAGCTGGTCGCAGCCCGCCTGGCTGCCGACGTGATGGGCACTTCGACCCTGGTGATCGCCCGTACCGATGCGGAAGCGGCCGATCTGCTGACTTCCGATGTGGACGAGAACGACCAGCCATTCTGCACCGGCGAGCGCACCGTGGAAGGCTTCTACAAAGTCCGCAACGGCCTGGAGCAATCCATCTCGCGCGCCCTGGCTTACGCTCCTTACGCCGACCTGGTGTGGTGCGAAACCGGCAAACCGGACCTGGTCTTCGCCAAGAAATTCGCCGACGCCGTCCACGCCAAGTTCCCTGGCAAGATGCTGGCCTATAACTGCTCGCCGTCCTTCAACTGGAAGAAAAACCTGGACGACGCAACCATCGCCAAGTTCCAGAAAGAGCTGGGCGCCATGGGCTACAAGTTCCAGTTCATCACGCTGGCTGGCTTCCACTCGCTGAACTACGGCATGTTCAACCTGGCGCACGGTTACGCACGCCGCCAGATGTCGGCCTTCGTGGAACTGCAGGAAGCCGAATTCGCCGCAGCGGAGAAGGGCTTCACCGCCGTGAAGCACCAGCGCGAAGTCGGCACCGGCTACTTCGACGCCGTGACCCAGACCATCCAGCAAGGCCAATCTTCCACGACCGCGCTGCACGGCTCGACCGAAGACGAACAGTTCTTCGACGATAAAAAGAAAGTAGCGTAATCACTGCGGATCGATGATCCGCCCTACGCCCGGCCTTCCTTGGGGCCGGGCTTTTTTGTATCGGCATGCGATAATGGCGGCTTGAAACACCTATAAGACCAAGATCCATGTTCAGTTACCGCCACGCCTTCCATGCCGGCAATCATGCCGACGTCCTCAAACATTTCGTTCTGATCCAGGTGCTCGAATACCTGAACCAGAAGGATGTCGCCTACACCTACATCGACACGCACGCGGGTGCTGGCGTGTACACGCTGGACAGTGCGCAAGCCACCAAGACGGGCGAATTCGAAACGGGTATCGCGCCGCTGTGGGACCGTGATGACCTGCCGGCGCCGCTGGCTCAGTACGTCAAACTGATCAAGGACATGAACCCGAGCGGCAAGATGCGCTTCTATCCGGGTTCGCCGTATTGCGCCGAGAAGGTGGCGCGTGAAGAAGATCGAATCCGCCTGTTCGAGCTGCATCCTGCCGACGCGAAGATCCTTGACGACAATTTCAACAACCTGGCCAGGCACGAGGCGGCGCAAGGCAAACGCCCGACAGCGCGCGGCAAGCGCGTGATCGTCAACAAGGCCGATGGCTTCCTCGGTGTGAAAGCGCTGCTGCCGCCGCCGTCGCGCCGCGGCTTCGTGCTGTGCGATCCGCCTTACGAAGACAAGCAGGACTACAAGAAGGTCACCGACATGCTGAGCGACTCGCTGAAGCGCTTCCCGACCGGCACGTATGCGGTGTGGTATCCCGTGCTGCAGCGCATTGAGGCGCGCAATTTCGCGGAACGCATGAAGCATCTGGCGACCAGCTCCTGGCTCAACGTGACTTTGTGCATCAGCACGCCAACGCCGGATGGCATCGCGCTGCACACCAGCGGCATGTTCCTGCTGAATCCGCCGTACACGCTGGAGCCGATCCTGAAGGAAGTGATGCCCTACCTGGTCAAGGTGCTGGGCCGCGATTCGGGCGCCAAGTTCACGCTGGAGAGTGGCGAAGTGACCACAAGTCGCAAAGGCGATGCCAAGCGCGCATAAAAACATTGTCAAGACTGTAAATCGGGTTTAGTCTGGGGGTAATGAGTCCAGCAGTGGGGAAACCCATGACAGCGACATTGCAACAAGAGTTAGCGCCAGTCCCGATGCCTTATGCCAATCAGTTTTTCCTGGCAAGGCAACCTATCCTCAATCGAAACCAGCGGCTCGTCGCGTACGAGCTGCTGTATCGCAACGCTGAAGTCTCCGAAGCCCGCATTACCAACGGCACGCACGCCACCGCGTCCGTGATTGCGCATGCCTCCGAGTTGGGCATGGAGCAGGTGGTGGGCGATCAGCTGGCCTTCGTCAATGTCGACACGGCGGGGCTGATGAGCGATTTCATTCGCTTCCTGCCGAACGATAAAGTCATCCTCGAAGTGCTGGAAACCGTTCAGCCCACGCCCGATGTGCTGGCCCGCTTGAACGAACTGAAGCAGGCGGGCTTCAAGTTTGCATTGGATGATGTGGCCACCGAAACCGAAGCTGTGGCAAAGCTGCGTCCGTTGATGGACGTGATCAAGGTGGACATCAAGCAGATCGCGCCAGGCAGCCTGCCCGTGCTGGCGCGCGCGCTGAAAATGCCGGGCCAGAAGCTGCTGGCGGAGAAGGTGGAAACGGTCGAGGAATTCCGCGAGTGCATGGACCTCGGCTTCGAATACTTCCAGGGTTATTACTTTTCGCGTCCCGTTATCCTGAGCGGCAAGAAGATTGCGCCGTCGCAGATGACCATCATGAATCTGCTCAACCTGCTGAGCAAGGATGCCGATCAGCGCGAGGTCGAGCGCAGCGTGAAGCACGATCCCCTGATCTCGTTGAACTTGCTGCGGCTGGTGAATACGCCGGCCGTCGGCGCGCGCTTCCGCATCAACTCAGTTGGGCACGCACTGATCGTGCTGGGGCGCCGGCAGCTGCAGCGCTGGCTGCAGATTCTGCTGTACGTAAAGGGCGCCGAGTTCGATTCGCCCTTGCTGCAAATGGCCACCACGCGCGGCAAGACCATGGAATTGATGATGGAGAAGCTGAAGCCGCAGCAGCGCGTTGCGGCTGACATCGCCTTCACGGTGGGCATCATGTCGCTGATGGATGCGCTGTTCTCCGTGCGCATGCAGGAGATTCTCGATTGCGTGAACGTTCTGGACGAGGTGCGCGATGCCTTGCTGAAGCGCGATGGCGATTACGGCGATGTGCTGCACCTCATCGAGATGATCGAGCGTGCGCAGGAAGGACCGGAGCTGACCGGCATCCTGCACAAGCTTGAACTCGCGCCTTCCGAGCTATACGCGATTCAGGTCGCGGCCTTTGAGTGGGTCAATGACTACGCTCAGGGTGTGCGGTGAACCAATCACTGAGCCAGTAGCAGGAACACGGTCGGCTTCTTGTGGAAGTCCGGCGCCTTGCCTGCGGTGAGCAGGCTTTTCCACTGCGCTCCCGTCATCGTGCGGATGCTTTCCGACGGCAGGCTGATATCGGTCGCGACGCAGATCAGCGTGGTGCCATTGCAGCTGTTCACCAGCGCTTCCAGCATGGCCGCATTGCGGTAGGGCGTTTCGATGAAGAGCTGGGTCTGCTTTTCGTTACGCGAGCGCGCTTCCAGGTCCTTGAGACGTTTGGCCCGCGCAGCGGCGTCGGTCGGCAGATAGCCGTTGAAGGCAAAGCTCTGGCCGTTCAGGCCGCTGGCCATCACCGACATCAGGATTGAGCTTGGTCCGACCAGTGGGCGCACGGGAATGCCGTGTTGATGCGCCAGGCGCACCAGGTCCGCGCCGGGATCGGCTACGGCCGGTACGCCGGCTTCGGACAGCAGGCCGGCATCCTGGCCGGCCTTGATCGGCTCCAGCAGTGCTGCCAGTGCGTTGGCTGGAGTATTGACGTTCAGCTCGTTGATGGTGATTTCCTGCAGCGGGCGGGCGAGGGGATGCACGGCGCCGACCAGCTTGAGGAAGGCGCGCGCAGTCTTGGCGTTCTCGGCCACGAAGTAGGGCAGTTGCGCGGTCAGAGCCTGCACGTGCTCGGGAATGACGTGGTTCAGCGCTTCGGTGGCGCCGAGAGTGTTGGGGATCAGGAAGAGTGTGCCGGTCATTTCTTTTGTTTAGGTAAACCGAAACAAAGTGGCTGCCACGATGTGGCAGCCACTAGGTTTGCTTGGGTTGGAAAAAGCGCACGCCAGCGGCGCGCAGCATGCCGGTCAGGGCGATCAGGGGCAGGCCGGTGAGGGCGGTCGGGTCGTTCGAGTCGATGCGTTCCAGAATGGAGATGCCCAGCGCCTCGTTCTTGGCGCTGCCGGCGCAGTCGTAAGGCTGTTCGATGCGCAGGTAGGCATCCAGCTCCTCATCCGGCAGGTCGCGGAACTTCACCACTGTCTGGATGTCTTCCAGCTGGTGCGTGTTGTTGCGTCCATCCCACAGGCACAGCGCGGTATGGAAGATGACTTCGCGGCCACGCATTTTCTGCAATTGGGCCAGGGCGGCGGCGTGATTACCCGGCTTGCCGATCTGTTCATCATCCAGCGTCGCGACCTGATCGGAGCCGATGACGAGGGCGTCCGGATGGCGCGCTGCTACTGCGGCTGCCTTCTCGCGCGCCAGGCGCAGGGCGGTGGCGGATGGGGTCTCGCCGGGCAGGGGAGATTCGTCGATATCCGGCACGTCCACCTCGAACGGCAGTTGCAGCCGCGACAAGAGCTCACGGCGGTAGGCCGAGCTGGAAGCGAGGATGAGTTGAGTTGTTTTCATCAGGGAAATGTTATATGCTCTCTGCGCCGTCCAAATGCCGCGAAAAATCGCGCAAGTCTTTGACGTGGCGGGGAAAATCCTGTTATTATCGCAGGTTTTCGAGGGAAAATTTAGCCAATGAACGCTTTTGAGATCGACGCTTTTGAATTCTGTCGGACCAACAGCACCCGCGAAGGCGTAACGCCTGTGGCTGAAATGACCCGATTGAGCAAGGATTGTGCTGACACTTCCGGTGAGATTTCCTGGAAAGCTGAAGGCGGCACAAGCAAACAGGGTTACCCGCAGCTGCGCCTGACCGTTGCCGGCAAAGTGCGACTGGTGTGCCAGCGCTGCATGACCCCGTTTGAATACGAGATGGATTCCTCGACCCTGCTGATGCTGGGCAAAGATGATGAGGAAGCCGACGAAATCGAGGCAATCATCGACGACGAAAGCATCGACGTAATCGTCGGCACCCGTTCGATGAACCTGATGGATCTGATTGAAGACGAGGCCCTGCTGGCCTTGCCGCAAGCGCCGAAGCACGAAGTCTGTCCTGACACTTCGCTGCTCGACAAAGCGAAAAGCGCGAAGGAGTCGCCCTTCGCCACCCTCAAGGGTTTAAAAGCGGATCAATAAAGAATTCGGCGGATGAATAGTCCGTCAATAAGAACGTGTCAAAACGCGTGTAGTCATCGAGTATTGGCATGGAAGTAGAAGCAGTACGTGGCGGTCGATTTGCCGCTTGGATACTCGATACGCATGTTTTTGCGCATCGGATGTGTTAAAATCTTAGAACTTTAGTATTAGGAGTCATCATGGCAGTTCAACAGAACAAGAAGTCCCCATCGAAGCGCGGCATGCACCGTTCGCACGATTTCCTGGTTGCACCGAACCTGGCCGTTGAGCCAACCACCGGTGAAACCCACCTGCGTCACCATATCAGCCCGAACGGCTTCTATCGTGGTCGCAAGGTTCTGAAGACCAAAAACGACGAGTAATCGACGTTTTTGCTTCGGCCTAGACAAAGCGGTGCTGCGCAGGTTTTCTGTCGTCGCGCCGCTTTTTCTTTAGGTTTTAAGCAATCCAGCAATGACAATCAAAATTTCTATCGACTGCATGGGTGGCGATCATGGCCCGTCGGTCACCATCCCCGCAGCACTCTCCTTTCTCAAGCATGAACCTGACGCAGAGCTGATCCTTGTCGGCCTGGAAGACGTCGTTCGCGCTGAACTGAAGAAGCACCACGCCGAATCGCAGCCGCGTATCTCCATCCTTCACGCATCCGAACAGGTCACCATGGATGACCCACTTGAGGTCGCTTTGCGCCGCAAGAAGGATTCGTCGATGCGCGTGGCGATCGAACAAGTCAAGGACGGCAAGGCGCACGCCTGCGTGTCCGCCGGTAATACTGCCGCGCTGATGGCGGTGTCGCGCTATGTCCTGAAGACCATGCCTGGTGTGGACCGCCCGGCCATCTGCTCCATTCTGCCGAATCAACAAGGCAAGCCAACCTACACCCTGGACCTGGGCGCCAACGTGGATTGCGAACCGCACCACCTGCACCAGTTCGCCATCATGGGTTATGTGCTGGTGCAAGCGGTGGAGGGCATCGAACGCCCGACCATCGGCCTGCTGAACGTTGGCACCGAAGACATCAAGGGTAACGAAGTCGTGAAGGCGACGGCCAAGCTGCTGCAGGCTGACCACGACCGCGGCGCCCTGAACTTCCACGGCAATGTGGAAGGCAACGATATTTTCAAAGGCACCACCGACATCGTCGTCTGCGACGGTTTCGTCGGCAACGTCACGCTGAAGGCAGTGGAAGGCCTGGCGCGTTTCGTGAAAGATGTGCTGAATACCGAATTCCGCCGCAACCCGCTGACCATGCTGGGTGCGCTGATTGCCAAGAGTGCGTTGAACATGATTGGCAAACGCCTGAATCCGTCCCGCTATAACGGCGCCAGCCTCCTTGGTTTGCGTGGCCTTGTGTTGAAGTCGCACGGTGGGGCGGATGCGGAAGGCTATGAGTGGGCCATCCGCAGGGCGTATGATGCTGCAAAAAATGACGTACAAGAGCATTTGTCGGCAATGATTGCCGAACTTATGCCACAGGAAAACCTAATTGAGCCGTCAAACGGCGGAAGAGACACGCATGACCCTGTACAGCAAAATCATCGGCACGGGCAGCTACCTGCCTGAGAAGCGCGTAACGAACAATGAACTGGCCGCCCAGCTGGCGGCTAAAGGCATCGAGACCTCGGACGAGTGGATCGTGTCGCGTAGCGGCATCTCCGCGCGCCACTATGCGGAGCCGGAACAGGCTTCGTCCGACCTCGGCGTGCTGGCCTCGAAAAAAGCACTGGAGATGGCTGGACTGCAGCCTGATGACATCGATCTCATCATCGTTGCCAGCTCCACGCCTGACTTCTTCGGTTCTTTCCCAAGCACCGCCTGCATCGTGCAGAAGAAGCTGGGCATGACCAACAACTGCGCAGCGGTGGACGTGCAAGCGGTTTGCTCCGGCTTCGTCTACGCCATGGCCAGCGCGGATTCCTTCATCAAGTCCGGCATGCACAAGAATGTGCTGGTGATCGGCGCTGAAGTGTTCTCGCGCATCCTGAACTTCGAAGACCGCACCACTTGCGTGCTGTTCGGCGATGGCGCTGGTGCGATTGTCATGACGGCGTCAGAAGAGCCGGGCATTCTCTCGTGCAAATTGCATGCGGACGGCCGCCATTCCGACATCCTGAGCATTCCAGGCAACGTGGCTGGTGGCGCGGTGGCTGGCTCGGCTTACCTGTACATGGATGGCCAGGCGGTGTTCAAGCTGGCAGTCAGCGTGCTGGAGAAGGTTGCATACGAAGCGCTGGAAGCGGCGGACATGACGTCCGACCAGATCGACTGGCTGATTCCGCACCAGGCCAATATCCGCATCATGAACGGCACGGCGAAGAAGCTGGGCATGTCGCCTGAAAAGATGGTGGTGACTGTCGATCAGCACGGCAATACTTCCGCTGCCTCGATTCCGCTGGCGCTGGACGTCGCTGTGCGCGATGGCCGCGTGAAGAAAGGCGACGTGGTAATGATGGAAGGTGTGGGTGGTGGCTTCACTTGGGGCGCCGTGCTGGCGCGCATGTAAGCCGAGCGTGTAAAATTCGTGCGTTTTTAGAATAAGAGTTCTAATCAATGAGCAAATTCGCATTCGTATTTCCAGGCCAGGGTTCGCAAGCGGTCGCCATGATGGACGGCTTCGCGGGCAACCCGGTCGTAGAACAGACCATCGCTGAAGCATCGGACGCACTGCAGTTCGACCTCGGCAAGCTGATGGCTGAAGGTCCGAAAGAAGAACTGGACCTGACCACCAACACCCAGCCGGTCATGCTGACCGCTGCGGTTGCCGCATACCGTGCGTGGATCGCCGCCGGCGGTCCCGTGCCTTCCGTGGTGGCCGGCCACAGCCTGGGCGAATACTCCGCCCTGGTCGCTGCCGGCGTAATCGATTTCAAAGACGCTGTGCCGCTGGTGCGCTTCCGCGCGCAAGCGATGCAGGAAGCGGTGCCGGTAGGCCAGGGCACCATGGCTGTGGTGCTGGGCCTGTCCGACGACGATGTGCGCGCCGCTTGCGCTGAAGCTCTGGCCGCCGTGCCTGGTGAAGTGGTGGAAGCCGTGAACTTCAACGCGCCTGCGCAAGTTGTGATCGCTGGCCACACCGCCGCTGTCGACAAGGCATGCGAGTTCGCCAAAGTCAAAGGCGCCAAGCGCGCCATGCGTCTGCCGGTGTCCGCGCCGTTCCACAGCTCGCTGCTGAAGCCCGCTTCGGATCGCCTGCGCGACTACATGGCCAACATCCATTTCAACGCACCGCAGATCCAGCTGATCAACAACGTGGACGTGGCCGTGCTGACCGATCCGGCTTCCATCAAGGATGCGCTGGTGCGCCAGGCTGCAAGCCCGGTACGCTGGGTTGAAACCATGCAGAAGGTCGCTGCCGACGGCATCACCAATGTGATCGAATGCGGTCCGGGCAAGGTCCTGATGGGCCTGGCCAAGCGTATCGATGCCAACCTGGTGGGCGACGCGATCACCGACCAGGCATCGCTGGAACGTCTGCTGGCAACACTCAAATAAAAATAGGAATGACAATGACTCTGGCAAATCAAGTCGCCCTGGTAACGGGCGCATCGCGCGGCATCGGCAAGGCCATCGCGCAGGAACTGGCAAAGCAGGGCGCCAAAGTAATCGGCACCGCGACGACTGAAGCTGGCGCGCAAGCCATCTCCGAATACCTGGGCGACTCCGGCAAAGGCATCGTACTGAACGTGACCGATGCTGAGCGCTGCACCGCTGTGATCGATGAGATCGCCAAAGAATTCGGCGCGGTTGGCATTCTGGTCAACAATGCGGGCATCACCCAGGATCAGCTGGCCATGCGTATGAAGGATGAAGAGTGGGATAGCGTTATTTCCACCAATCTGACTGCGGTTGGCCGCCTCGCACGCGCTGTCCTGCGCGGCATGATGAAAGCGAAGACCGGGCGTATTATTAACATTACGTCGGTGGTGGCGTCGGCTGGTAATCCCGGCCAGATGAATTATGCCGCGGCGAAAGCAGGCGTGGAGGGCATGACCCGCGCGCTGGCACGTGAAATCGGCAGCCGCAACATCACCGTGAACAGTGTTGCGCCCGGTTTCATCGACACCGATATGACCAAGGTGCTGGGCGATGATCAGCATGCAGCACTGCTGACGCAGATTCCGCTGGGCCGTCTTGGCAAGCCTGAAGATATTGCAGCAGCTGTGGCCTTCCTGGCCTCGCCGCAAGCCGCTTATATTACCGGCACCACCCTGCATGTAAATGGTGGTATGTATATGAATTGATGAGCTCATGCGGCATAATTGCCGCGTGATCGAATCTTTTAGTAGTAGTTTCAGTGTAGATCAATGTAATCACTGAAATTAGTTTTTCGGCGCGCAAACCTGCTAAAATGCGCGCTTTCCGTAACAAACAAAATGGAGCCATAACATGTCGGATATCGAACAACGCGTTAAGAAAATCGTCGCTGAACAACTGGGCGTCGCTGAAGCAGACATCAAGAACGAGTCTTCCTTCGTGGACGACCTGGGCGCCGATTCCCTCGACACCGTTGAGCTGGTAATGGCACTGGAAGACGAGTTCGAGATGGAAATCCCTGACGAACAGGCTGAAAAGATCACCACCGTGCAGCAAGCGATCGACTACGCAACTGCACACGTAAAGGCCTGATCGCCTGATTGATCCACTCCAGGAGATTCGCTTGAGTTCTAAAAACCGTCGTGTAGTGGTTACCGGCCTCGGCTGCGTTTCCCCGGTCGGCAATACGATTGCCGATGCGTGGAAAGCAATCACCGAGGGACAATCCGGGATCGCTAACATCACCCGATTTGACGCGTCGGCTTTCTCCACCCGTTTCGCGGGTGAAGTCAAAGGCTTCAACGTCGAGCAATATCTCGACGCCAAGGAAGCGCGCCATATGGATATCTTTATCCATTACGGCATGGCGGCTGGTATCCAGGCGATCCAGGATTCCGGTATCACCGTAACCGAAGAGAACGCCGACCGTATCGGCGTGATCATCGGCTCCGGCATCGGCGGTCTGCCGATGATTGAAGAGCAGAAGGAAGACTACGACAAGCGCGGCCCACGCCGTATCTCGCCGTTCTTCGTACCGTCTTCGATCATCAACATGATCTCCGGTAACCTGTCGATCAAGTACGGCATGCGTGGCCCTAACCTGGCCATCGTGACGGCTTGCACCACCGGTCTGCACTGCATCGGCGCGGCGGCTCGTCTGATCGAGTACGGCGACGCTGACGTCATGGTTGCGGGCGGTGCGGAATCGACCGTGTCGCCACTGGGCCTGGGCGGCTTCGCTTCGGCTCGTGCGCTGTCGGCCCGTAACGATGACCCTGCTACCTCGTCCCGTCCATGGGATAAGGACCGCGACGGCTTCGTGCTGGGTGAAGGCGCCGGCGTCATGGTGCTGGAAGAGTACGAACACGCGAAAGCGCGCGGCGCCACGATCTATGCAGAACTGCATGGCTTTGGCATGAGCGCGGACGCATACCACATGACCTCGCCTCTGGAAGATGGCAGCGGTGGCAGCAAGTCGGCAATCGCCGCCCTGCGCAACGCCGGCATCAATCCGGACCAGGTGCAATACGTGAATGCACACGGCACTTCGACCCCGCTGGGCGACGTGGCGGAAGTGCAGGGCGTGAAGCGCACCTTCGGCGACCATGCGAAGAATCTGGTCGTGAGCTCCACCAAGTCGATGACCGGTCACCTGCTGGGTGGCGCGGGCGGCCTGGAGGCAGTGTTCACCGTGCTGGCGCTCCACCATCAGGTGATCCCGCCGACCATCAATATCTTCAACCAGGACCCTGCCTGCGATCTGGACTTCTGCGCGAACATCGCGCGTGACGCCAAGATCCAGTACGCCGTGAAGAACTCCTTCGGCTTCGGCGGCACCAACGGCAGCCTGGTCTTCGGCAAGGTTTAATTTAGTTTGAACTTTCCTGCCTCGCCTCGGTCACAACCGGGGTGAGCGCTAAGAACGCCCGCAGCCGCGGGCGTTTTTGCTTTCCACTTTTACTTTGTGCGCCATGTCGATTGCGGCTTCTGTCGTCGTTCGGCCATCGCTTTGCCTGCGCCTGCTGCAGGCGGGACTGTGCACCTGCGTGCTGGCGGCGGGCCTGCTGCTGATGCGGCCGGCGCTGATGCTGGCGGCGGGCGCGGGGCTCGTATGGCAAAGACGCGAAGTCAATCCCTGTCGCATTGATATTTCCGGTGTCGGGCAAATCCGGCTGACGGTATACCAGCAGACAAGGGCTGCGGTTTTGCTATCCGGCTGCACGGTGTGGCCGGGCCTGATGCTGCTGCGCCTGGCGGAAGAGGATGGCCGCCAGCGCTGGCTGGCCGTGCTGCCGGATAGCGCGCCGGCCGATGCGAGGCGGCGGCTGGCGGTTGCGGTGCTGGCCCTGGCTGAAAAAGCTTGAACCTTCCGGAGGCGCGGGCCATCCAAGAAAAGGACCGAGTGTGACGACAGACCGCGAAGGCGATCAGCTGCTGGTCGAGCGCGCCCGGGCAGGCGAACGGGCCGCATTTGACGAGCTCGTCTCAAAGTATCAGCGCCGGCTGATGCGGCTGCTTGCGCGCCTGCTGAGCGACCAGACTGAAGCGGAAGACGTGGTGCAGGACACCTTCATCAAGGCCTACAAAGCCCTGCCGCACTTCCGCGGCGACGCGGCCTTTTACACCTGGCTGTACCGGATCGGCATCAATACGGCCAAGAACGCTTTGCTGAACCGCAAACGGCATGCGACGGGGCCAATCGAGCCTGCCGTGGCGAGGGCGGAGCCGCCGGACGAAGACCGCTTGCGCGATATCAATACGCCCGAGTCCGAGCTGGCCAGCAAGCAGATCGCCGAGACCGTCAACGCGGCCATGGACGCCTTGCCGATCGACCTGCGTACCACCATCGCCCTGCGTGAAATCGAAGGCATGAGCTATGAGGAGATTTCGGAAATCATGGGCTGCCCGATCGGCACGGTGCGCAGCCGGATTTTCCGGGCGCGCGAGGCGATTGCGAAAAAGCTGCGTCCGCTTCTCGATTTGCCGGTTGACAAGCGCTGGTAGCCAGCCAACACTCATTCAATGGAAGGGGATATGGAAAAATTATCGGCCTTGATGGATGGCGAGCTGCCGCAGGACGATGTAGAGCTGGCTCTGGCGGCACTTGCCGACGAGGAGGCCCAAGCCAGCTGGGAGGTCTGGCAGGCCATCGGCGCAGCCTTGCGCGACGGGGCGGAGGAGGTAGCGCCTGGCCCTGGCTTCAGCGAACGTCTGGCCGCACGGCTGGATGAGGAGGCTTCCGCGCCGGCCGCTGCTGTAGTGTCTTGAAATGCGCCGCAACGGACGCAAGTTATGGTCTACTATTGCGCGTATTCATTCACTTTTACAAAAGCACCCATGAAAAACATGTTCTCTGCTGGCGCTAAAGTATTGCCGGTCCTGCTGCTTAGCGCAGCCTCCCTCGGATTACCTGCTGTAACGGGTCTGGCGCCTGCCATGGCTGCTCCCGCCGCCGTTGCCGGACTGCCTGATTTCACTGACCTGATCGACCGCGTTGGTCCCGCCGTGGTCAATATCCGCACCACTGAGCGCATCAAGCAGCGCGATAACCAGATGGGCGACGACGAGATGCAGGAATTCTTCCGCCGCTTCTTCGGTGGCCAGATGCCGCAAATTCCGCGCGGCCAGACGCCACGCGGGCGCCGTGCCCCTGGTGAAGAGGTGCAGCGGGGCGTCGGCTCCGGCTTCATTACCTCGGCCGATGGCTTTGTGCTGACCAATGCCCACGTGGTGGATGGCGCCGATGAAGTCTACGTGACCCTGACCGACAAGCGCGAGTTCAAGGCCAAGGTGCTGGGCCAGGACACGCGTACCGACGTGGCCGTGCTGAAGATCGATGGCAGCAAGCTGCCTTATCTGACCATTGGCGACTCGTCCAGGATTCGCGTGGGCGAGTGGGTGATCGCGATCGGCTCGCCGTTCAACCTGGAGAGCACGGTGACCGCCGGCATCATTTCCGCCAAGGCGCGCGATACGGGCGACTACCTGCCGCTGATTCAGAGCGATGTGGCAGTCAATCCCGGTAACTCGGGCGGTCCGCTGATCAATATGCGCGGCGAAGTGATCGGCATCAATTCGCAGATTGCGACGTTGTCCGGTGGCTATAACGGCATTTCCTTCTCGGTGCCGATCGATGAGGCCATGCGCGTGGCCGAGCAGCTGAAGAAAACCGGCAAGGTGACCCGCGGCCGCATCGGCGTGCAGATCAGCGAGCTGAATAAGGACGTGGCCGAATCGCTGGGCCTGAAGAACAATAAGGGCGCGGAAGTGTCCCAGGTTGAGGCTGGCGGTCCAGCCGATAAGGCGGGCATCCGCGCCGGTGACATTATCCTGAAGTTCAATGGCACCGATATCGATAAATGGTCGGACCTGACGCGCATGGTCGGCGGCACGGCAGTCGGCACCAAGGCGAATGTGACGGTGTGGCGCAAGGGTAAGTCTGTCGACCTGCCATTGGTAGTGGGCGAGGCCGATGCCGACAAGCCTGCCAAGGAAGCGCGCAACGAGCGCGGCGTGAAACCGAAGCCTGAGGTCGCCGCCAACGCGCTCGGCTTCAAGGTCAGCGACCTGACGGCCGCGCAGAAGAAGGAGCTGGGCGTGAGCGGTGGCGTGATCATCGACGATGCCGATGGCCCTGCGGCAGCGGCCGGCCTGCGCGAAGGTGATGTGCTGCTGCAGCTGAATAACACGGAAGTCACCGATGCCAAGCAGTTCAACGCTGCCGTGGCCAAGCTGGACCGCAGCAAGGCCGCCGTCGTGCTGGTGCGCCGCGGCGAGCAGTCGCAGTTCATCTCGGTGAAACCAGCCGCCGCAACGAAGTAATCCACTCCGCCGCCGCTTGCCGCTCCTCAACGCGCGGCAAGCGGCCCGCGTATAGTCGGACGATGGCGTCCGATATCCCACCACCTGAGTTTGACAACGAAGCAAGTGGAAACGGCGCCTGCGGCGGCATCGGCGGCCCAGCCGATAGTCGTCGTCATCCCGCCCGGCGCGGTACAATGGCAGGCTCCGAACCCGAAGCCACCCTGATGCACTTCACGCTCTATTCGCGCACTTATTGCCACCTCTGCGAGGACATGTTCAACGCCCTCAACGCCCTGCAAACCCCGGAAAAGCCATTTACCGTCGAAGTCATCGACGTCGATGCGGACCAGGCCCTGGTGGCGAAATATGATGAGCTGGTGCCGGTTTTATTCGCCGACTTGAATGAACCTGAGCTGTGCCACTATTTTCTGGATGTAGACAAAGTGCGCACACTGTTGTCGAAATAATTAGTATTTCAACATTATTTCCTGTCCCTTACCTCAGAAATCGGGCTTTCCCCTCTGAAATCCGGTAAAATGTGACAGATTACCCTTGCATCGATTGTCACAAAAGGCGCTCGCCAGGGCGCTTTTTTGCTATAGCTCGTTTTGAATTTTAATGAATAACATTCGCAATTTCTCCATCATCGCCCACATTGACCACGGCAAGTCCACGCTGGCAGACCGCATTATCCAGCTGTGCGGCGGCTTGTCCGACCGCGAGATGGAAGCGCAGGTGCTCGACTCGATGGACCTGGAGCGTGAACGCGGCATCACCATCAAGGCCCAGACTGCAGCCCTGAAGTACAAGGCGCGCAACGGCGAAATCTACAATCTGAACCTGATCGACACCCCCGGCCACGTGGACTTTTCCTACGAGGTGAGCCGTTCGCTGTCCGCCTGCGAAGGCGCGCTGCTGGTGGTGGACGCCTCGCAAGGCGTGGAAGCCCAGACCGTGGCCAACTGCTACACCGCGCTCGACCTGGGCGTGGAAGTGGTGCCCGTGCTGAACAAGATCGATCTGCCGAACGCCGACCCGCCAACCGCCATCGCCGAAATCGAAGACGTGATCGGCATCGAGGCGCAGGATGCCGTGCATTGCTCAGCCAAGACCGGCCTCGGTGTGGAAGACGTGCTCGAATCGATCATCGCCAAGATCCCGCCGCCGAAGGGCGACCCGGAAGCGCCGCTGCAGGCTCTGATCATCGACTCCTGGTACGACGCCTACGTGGGCGTGGTGATGCTGGTGCGCGTGGTGAACGGCACCATGCGTCCGAAAGAAAAGATCCGCCTGATGGCCACCGACTCGGTGCAGCTGGTGGAAGACATCGGCATTTTCTCGCCGCGCTCCGTGTCCCTGCCGGCGCTGAGCGCAGGCCAGGTGGGCTTCGTGATCGCCGGTATCAAGGAACTGAAAGCCGCCCGCGTGGGCGACACCATCACCTCCGTGGCCAAGCCTGCCCCGGCGCCGCTGCCGGGCTTCAAGGAAGTCCAGCCGCAGGTGTTTGCCGGCCTGTTCCCGGTCGAGGCCAACCAGTACGACGCACTGCGCGACTCGCTGGAAAAGCTGAAGCTGAACGACGCCGCGCTGCAGTACGAACCGGAAGTCTCGCAGGCGCTGGGCTTCGGCTTCCGCTGCGGTTTCCTGGGCCTGCTGCACATGGAAATCGTGCAGGAGCGTCTGGAACGCGAATTCGATATGGACCTGATCACCACGGCGCCGACCGTGGTGTATGAAGTCGAGCGCCGCGACGGCAGCGTGATCCACGTGGACAACCCGTCGCGCATGCCGGACCCAAGCCACATCAACGAAGTGCGCGAGCCGATCGTGACCGTGAACCTGTACATGCCACAGGAGTACGTGGGTTCCGTGATCACCCTGTGTATCGCCAAGCGCGGTATCCAGATGGACATGAGCTATCACGGCCGCCAGGTCAAGCTGGTGTACGAGATCCCGATGGCCGAGATCGTGCTGGACTTCTTCGACAAGCTGAAGTCCACCTCGCGCGGCTACGCCTCGATGGATTACGAGTTCAAGGAAAACCGCGCCGCCGACGTGGTCAAGGTCGACATGCTGATCAACAGCGAAAAGGTCGACGCGCTGGCCATCATCGTGCACCGCGCCAACGCGCCATACCGCGGCCGCGCCGTGGCGGCCAAGATGCGCGAACTGATCCCGCGCCAGATGTTCGACGTGGCGATCCAGGCGGCGATCGGCTCCAACATCATCTCGCGTGAAAACGTGAAGGCGATGCGCAAGAACGTGCTGGCCAAGTGCTACGGCGGCGACATCACCCGTAAGAAGAAACTGCTGGAGAAGCAGAAAGCAGGTAAGAAGCGCATGAAGCAAGTGGGCTCTGTGGAGATCCCACAAGAGGCATTCCTGGCAATCCTTCAAGTGGAAGAGAAATGACACTGCAATCCATCCTGGGCAATTTCGCACTCATCCTGTTCGTCCTGATGGTGGTCACCGGTGTCATCTGGTGTCTCGATGTGTTTTACCTGGCCAAGCAGCGCCGCGCCGCAGCCGACAAGGCGCTGGCCGAGTTCGACTCGCGCCACGCCAAGCTGACCGCCGATGGCATCAAGACCGACCAGGGCGCGGCCAGCCGCACGCAGATCGAAGCGGCACTGCTGCGCCAGCCGACCTGGATCGAATACTCGGGCAGCTTCTTCCCGGTGATTGCCCTGGTGTTTTTCCTGCGCTCCTTCCTGTGGGAGCCGTTCAAGATTCCATCGTCCTCGATGGTGCCGACCTTGCTGGTGGGCGACCTCATCCTGGTCAACAAATACACTTACGGCATTCGTCTGCCGATCATCAACAAGAAGATCGTGCAGATCAACGACCCGCAGCGCGGCGATGTGATGGTGTTCAAATATCCGATGGATATGACCCAGGATTACATCAAGCGGGTGGTCGGAGTTCCCGGTGATAAAATCACCTATGAAAACAAGAAGTTAACGGTCAACGGCCAGCCAGTCAGCTATACCCCGCTCGACGACTATCTGGACGATGAAAGTCTTGTTTACAAAAAGCAATTCACCGAGAACCTGAACGGCGTGGCCCATCGCGTACTCAACGATGAGCGTGCATTAACGCTGAACCTGAGCGAAGTGAAGGATTTCCCGCATCACGAAGCCTGCACTTACCGGTATGAAGGCTTTACGTGCGTCGTTCCGCCCGGAAACTACTTTATGATGGGCGATAACCGGGACAATAGTGCCGATAGCCGCTACTGGGGCTTCGTGCCGGACAAGAACATCGTCGGCAAGGCATTTTTCGTGTGGATGAACACGAGCCTGGGCAATATCAAACGAATTGGCAGCATTCATTAATTTCACTATCAGCGGGGAGAGTGGATTTATGCAAGTTAAGGGTCTGAAGCAGCAGGCGGGCATTTCTCTGGTGGGTCTGATCGTCGTTTTGGCCATTCTTGGCTTCCTCGGCGTGCTGGCCATGAAGATCGTGCCGACCTACAGCGAGTACCGTGCGATTTCGTCGGCGATCGTCAAGGCCAAGTCGGCCGGCGATTCGGCGAAGGCGATCCAGGATTCCTTCGATCGCAGCGCGGAAGTAAACTACATCAGTACCCTGACAGGGCGTGACCTGATCATTTCGCGCGAGAATGGCGAGACGGAAGTGAGCTTCGCTTACGAGAAGAAAATTCCGCTGTTTGGGCCTGCCAGCCTGCTGCTGGAATATTCCGGTTCCACGGCCAAGAACGGACCACCAGTTAAAAACGACCAATAAGACACAATGAAATTAGAGTTATTGCAAACCAAATTAGGCTACACGTTCAAGGATGCTGGATTGCTCCAGCAGGCCCTGACGCACCGTAGCCATAGCAGTTTGCATAACGAACGCCTGGAATTTCTGGGCGACTCCATTCTGAACTGCGTGGTCGCCTCGATCCTGTACGAACGCTATAACGCGATCGACGAAGGCGACCTGTCCCGCTTGCGCGCCAACCTGGTGAAGCAGCAATCCTTGTACGAAATCGCGCAGAAGCTGGAGCTGTCGCAGTTCCTGCGCCTGGGTGAGGGCGAATTGAAATCGGGCGGCTTCCGCCGTCCTTCGATCCTGGCCGACACGCTGGAAGCCCTGCTGGGCGCCGTGTTCCTGGATGGCGGCTTCGATAATGCCGCCAAAGCGATCCGTTCCTTCTACATCCCGATTCTCGATTCCGTCGATCCGCAGACCCTGGGCAAGGACGCCAAGACTCTGCTGCAGGAATTCCTGCAATCGAAAAAGATCTCGCTGCCAACCTACAATGTCGTGGCCACTCATGGCGCCGCGCACAGCCAGGAATTCGAGATCGAGTGCCTGGTGCCCAAGCTGGGCATCCAGGTGTATGGCCGCGGCGGCAGCCGCCGCGCAGGCGAGCAGGCAGCGGCCAAGCTGGCGCTGGAAGTGGCCGAACAGGCATTGCAAAAAGCACCTGGCACCACGCGCAAATCCAAGCCGCGCGCTACGCAGCTGAAGCTGGCCGGCATCGCCACGGTCCAGAGCGACCAGCCGGCGGAAAAGAAGCAGCTGGCGAATAAATAATTAAAGAGTCCGTATCATGACGAATGCACCTACTCCCGCCGGCTTCCGCTGCGGATACATTGCCATCGTCGGCCGCCCGAATGTGGGCAAGTCGACGCTGATGAACACCCTGATCGGCGCCAAGGTCAGCATCACTTCGCGCAAGGCGCAGACCACGCGCCACCGCATCACCGGCATCCAGACCGTGAGCGATGCGCAGTTCATCTACGTCGATACGCCGGGCTTCCAGACGCGCCATTCGAATGCGCTGAACAAGACGCTGAACAAGACCGTTACCAATACCCTCGATTCCTCCGATGTGATTCTGTACATCGTGGAAGCGGGCACCTTCGGCCAGGCCGACCAGCAGGTGATGGATCTGCTGCCGAAAAACGTGCCGGTGGTCCTGGTGATCAACAAGTCCGACCGCGTGAAAGACAAAGCCGTGCTGATGCCGTTTGCGCAGCAGCTGTCGGCCAAGTTCAATTTCGCCGCCATCGTGCCGGTCAGCGCCAAGCTGCGTTTCCAGCTGGACGGCCTGCAGAACGAGATCAAGCGCTTCCTGCCGGAGAACGATCCGATCTTCGGCGAAGACGACATCACCGACCGCAGCGAGAAATTCCTGGCGTCCGAGATCGTGCGCGAAAAGCTGTTCCGCTTTGTAGGCGATGAACTGCCTTACACCTCCACGGTGCTGATCGAGAAGTTCGAGCAGGAAGGCAATCTGCGCCGCATCTTTGCCGCCATCCTGGTGGAGCGCGACTCGCACAAGTCCATGATCATCGGGAACAAGGGCGCGCGCCTGAAAGAGGTGAGCAGCCAGGCCCGCCTGGACATGGAGAAGCTGTTTGGCGGTCCGGTGTATCTGGAAATCTGGGTCAAGGTCAAATCCGGCTGGGCTGACAACGAGGCTGGCCTGCGCGCCTACGGCTACGAATAATGTCCGACGCAATTGCCGAGCCCGTGTCCCATCTAGCGCCTGACCCCAATGTGAATCTGGGGTCAGGCGCCAAAGGAGACACGGGCTCGGCTGCGACGACCAGGCGCAAGGCGCCGGCGCGCGTGGAACGCACGGTCGGCACCCGCGTTCAGGGCCAGCCGGCCTTCGTGCTGCATAGCTATCCCTACAAGGAAACCAGCCTCATTGTCGACATGTTCACGCGCGATTACGGCCGCGTGGCATTGATCGCCAAGGGCGCCAAGCGTCCGCACTCACAGCTGCGCGGCGTGCTGCAAACCTTCCAGCCGCTGTCCGCCAGCTGGACCGGCAAGAACGAACTGCGCACGCTGACCGATGCCGAATGGGTCGGCGGCATGCTGCCCCTCGAACGCACCGCACTGCTCTGCGGCTTCTACCTCAACGAACTGCTGGTCAAGCTGACCGCGCGCGACGATGCCCATCCGGCATTGTTCGATCATTACGTGTCCACGCTGAACCAGCTGGCGCACAACGAACCTGCGCCCATCGTCTTGCGCAAATTCGAAATGGCCTTACTTAGGGCTACGGGCGTGGCGGCGGACCTGACACGCAGCATCGACTCGCGCGAAAAAGTGCAAGCCGATGTACAGTACGTTGTGGACCCCGAACGCGGCCCCCGTCCCGAACGCGCCAGCGATAACGCACCGCGCGTGCTGGGCCAGACCCTGCTGGACATGGACCGCGAGGATTACCACGACGCCACCACGCAAGCGCAAAGCAAGCAGCTGATGCGCTTCCTGCTGGCCCACCATTTGGGTGGCGCGCCATTGAACACGCGCCAGATTCTGATCGACCTGATGCAACTGTAAAAAGAATATGAGCTTCCTGCACCCATCCGGCCCGGTGATCGACCTGGGCGTGAATATCGACCACGTGGCCACCCTGCGCAACGCGCGCGGCACCGTGTATCCAGACCCGATCCGCGCAGCGCTGCTGGCCGAGCAGGCCGGCGCCGACTGCATTACCTTGCACCTGCGTGAAGACCGCCGCCACATCAAGGACGCCGACGTGATCGCGCTGGCGCCGCAGCTGATCACCCGCATGAATCTGGAAGCGGCCGTCACGCAGGAGATGATCGACTTCGCCTGCCGCATCAAGCCGGCCGACGTGTGCCTGGTGCCTGAGAAGCGTACCGAAGTCACCACCGAGGGCGGCCTGGACGTGATCCGCTATCACAAGGAAGTCGCCGCTGCGGTCAAGCAGCTGCAAGGGGAGGGCATCCGCGTGTCCCTGTTCATCGACGCCGATGAGCAGCAGATCGCCGCCGCCGCCGATGTCGGCGCACCTGTGATCGAACTGCACACCGGCGCCTATGCCGACGCTGAAGGCGAAGCGCAGCTGAAGGAACTGGAGCGTGTGAAGAACGGTGTGCGCTGGGGCGTAGAGAAAGGCCTGAAGGTCAATGCCGGCCACGGTCTGCACTACACCAATGTGCAGGCGATTGCCGCCATCCCGGACATTGCGGAACTGAACATCGGCCACGCCATCGTCGCGCATTCCATCTTCGCCGGTTGGGAAAACGCCGTGCGCGAAATGAAGGCCATCATGGTGTCGACCCGCCTGGGAGCAAAATGATCTACGGGATCGGCACCGACGTCTGCAAGATTCCACGCATTGCCGCGGCGCTGGAACGCAGCGGCGAGCGCTTCGCGCGCAAGATACTCGGTCCGGACGAAATCAAGGTCTACTTCGAGCGCTGCGAGCGCAATCCCGTGCGTGGCGTGCGCTATGCGGCGACGCGCTTCGCGGCCAAGGAAGCTTTCTCGAAGGCGCTCGGCCTGGGGCTGACGCCGCCGATGTCCTGGCATGCGGCGCAGATGCTGAATGCGGACAACGGCAAGCCTGTGATGGTGTTCAGCGGCGCGCTGGCCGGCTACATGAAGGAACACAGGCTGACGGCGCATGTCTCCGTCAGCGATGAAGAGGATTACGCGGTCGCCTACGCGATCGTCGAGCAAGCGAATGACTGAACCGAGCAACGATCCGCGCGAGCAGGTGCTGGCCACCGTGGCCAAGCTGCCCAACCTGCCGGGCGTCTACCGCTATTTCGACGCAGAAGACAAAGTGCTCTACGTCGGCAAAGCACGCGATCTGAAGAAGCGCGTATCCAGCTATTTCCAGAAAAATCTCGCCAGCCCGCGCATCGCGATGATGGTCGAGCGCATCGCGCGCCTGGAGACTACGGTCACGCACAGCGAGGCCGAAGCGCTGATCCTGGAAAATAACCTGATCAAGACGCTGCAGCCGCGCTTTAACATCCTGTTCAGGGATGACAAGTCCTACCCGTATCTGAAGATCACCGGTGACGACTTCCCGCGCATGGTCTACTACCGCGGCGCGGTCGACAAGAAGAACCAATACTTTGGGCCTTTCCCGTCCGCGTGGGCGGTGAAGGAATCGATGCAGATCTTGCAGAAGGTCTTCCTATTGCGGACCTGCGAAGATAGCGTGTACCAGAACCGCACGCGTCCCTGCCTGCTGCACCAGATCGGCCGCTGTAGCGCGCCTTGCGTGGACCTGATCTCCGCGGAGGACTATCGCAACGACGTCAATAACGCCGCGCGCTTCCTGCGTGGACGCCAGACCGAAGTGATGGAGGAGCTGGAGCAGAAGATGCTCGCCTATGCGTCGGACCTGAAGTTCGAGCAGGCGGCATCGGTGCGCAACCAGATCCAGTCGCTGTCCAAAGTGCTGCACCAGCAAAGCATGGAGACGACCGGCGATCAGGACGTCGATGTGCTGGCCGTTGTGGTGCAGGGCGGCCGCGCCTGCGTCAACCTGGCCATGGTGCGTGGTGGACGCCACTTGGGGGACCGCGCCTACTTCCCGGCCCATGTAATGGATGCGGAAGCCGTGGCCGAACACGCGATTGAAGTTGAAGTGCTGGCGGCTTTCCTGGTCCAGCACTACACGGAGAAATACATCCCCGGCACGCTGATCCTGAACATCGAGTTCGATCAGCCGGAGCTGATCATCGCGCTGCAGGAGCAGTGCGGCCACCGCATCAACCTGATCTTCCAGCCGCAAGGCCAGCGCCGGCAATGGCTGGAGCTGGCGCAGAAGGGCGCCGAGATTTCGCTGGCGCGGCTGCTGTCCGAACAGGGTTCGCAGCAATCGCGAACGCGCGCGCTGGCCGATGTGCTGGGTCTCGAAAACGAAGACCTCGATACGCTGCGCGTGGAATGCTTCGACATCAGCCACACGCAAGGCGAAGCGACGCAGGCGTCGTGCGTGGTGTTTCATCACCACCAGATGCAAAACGGCGAATACCGCCGGTATAACATCAACGACATCACGCCGGGCGACGACTATGCTGCGATGCGGCAGGTGCTCACGCGCCGCTACGAAAAAGTGGCCGGCGGTGATGGCGTGATGCCGGACGTGGTGCTGATCGACGGCGGCAAAGGCCAGGTCGAAATGGCGCGCCAGGTCTTTGTGGAACTGGGCCTCGACATCAGCCTGATCGTCGGCGTAGCCAAAGGGGAAGGGCGCCGCGTGGGCCTGGAGACGCTGGTCTTCGTCGATGGCCGCGCGCCGCAGGAGCTGGGCAAAGAGTCCGCGGCGCTGATGCTGGTCGCGATGATCCGCGACGAAGCTCACCGTTTCGCCATCACGGGTATGCGCGCCAAGCGCGCCAAGGCCCGCCAGACCTCGCGCCTGGAGGAGATTGAAGGCATTGGCGTTAAACGGCGCCAGAAGCTGCTGGCGCGCTTCGGCGGCTTGCGCGGCGTGATGAACGCCAGCGTGGAGGATTTGATGTCCGTTGAAGGCATCAGCAGCACGCTGGCCGAGGAAATCTACAAACAACTGCACTAAACTGGCATTGGCGGCATCGCCGTTATACACTAGCGGCGCATAACTACAATTCAATAAGATCGCCTATGCCTTTCAATATTCCGATTCTGCTGACCTGGCTCCGCGTAGCACTGATTCCCCTGGTAGTAGGCGTCTTTTACCTCCCCGAAAACTGGCTTCCCCTGCACGACCGCAATTTTGCGGCAACCCTCGTATTCATTATCGCCGCCATTACCGACTGGTTTGACGGCTTCCTGGCCCGTCGCTGGAACCAGACGTCCGCCTTTGGCGCCTTCCTGGACCCGGTCGCCGACAAGCTGATGGTCACGGGCGCCTTGCTGGTGCTGGTGCAGCTGGACCGCTGCAACGCCATCCTGGCCTTTATCATCATCGGCCGCGAGATCACGATTTCCGCGCTACGTGAATGGATGGCGCAGATTGGCGCGTCCAAATCGGTGGCGGTGAGCTCGCTGGGCAAGATCAAGACTGCGGCCCAGATGGTCGCGATCCCAATGCTGCTGTACTACGAAGTGGTGTTTGGCGCCATCGATACGCGTTACTGGGGGGAGAAGCTGCTGTGGCTGGCATCCGTGCTGACGGTATGGTCGATGTGCTACTACCTGCAGAAGGCCTGGCCGCTCATTAAAGAAAAAGCGGGGAACTTGAGCTAAATGCCAATGTTGCCCTTGACAGGGCATCTGTATCCTCTATAATGCTGGCCTGCTGTTGATGACGGCGAGCAGTAAAGAGCGATGCGGGAGTAGCTCAGTTGGTAGAGCGCAACCTTGCCAAGGTTGAGGTCGAGAGTTCGAGACTCTTCTCCCGCTCCAGGTCATCAGCAACAATCGCTGGAAAGTTAGGAATGTTTCTGCGATAATACGGTTCCTTCGAAATGCGGGAGTAGCTCAGTTGGTAGAGCGCAACCTTGCCAAGGTTGAGGTCGAGAGTTCGAGACTCTTCTCCCGCTCCAGTTCGCTGGGGCAGTAAGTAGTAATAATAGTTGTAACTCCAAGCGGGAGTAGCTCAGTTGGTAGAGCGCAACCTTGCCAAGGTTGAGGTCGAGAGTTCGAGACTCTTCTCCCGCTCCAGTAGTTCACCCAATGCGGGAATAGCTCAGTTGGTAGAGCGCAACCTTGCCAAGGTTGAGGTCGAGAGTTCGAGACTCTTTTCCCGCTCCAGAATTCCAGACGGCAGAAAGTAACCAGCTGCCGATCTAGCCCAGACTTCTCTGGCGAGGTAGCAAAGCGGTTATGCAGCGGCCTGCAAAGCCGTCTAGACGGGTTCGACTCCCGTCCTCGCCTCCAGAATATCAAGTAGTTGCATGCGAAAAGCCCGGAACTTCCGGGCTTTTTTGCGTTCAAATGTTCTCGACACTGTTGAGAACCGCCCGGATCGGGCGGTCAAACCGCCGCAAAACGGCCTCGGTTGGGCGTCTATACGAGTTGACCCATCAGTGCAGTACCTGGCGTTTTGTCACCAATTGTCATGGAGGCAGCATGGCAGCGCTCAGCCAACCCAACGCTTTGAGTGCTGCTAAGGCGTGCCGGCCTGGTCGTCGGCGATTGCTAAACGTTCGAGGGCGAGGCTGTACTGATAGCGCATAAGGCAGCGGGACGGAACTTCACTGGAGTGCCGACCCAGTCCGAATTTTAGCTGGGCTGAACTCATTCGTTCCATATCTCGAATGCCGCTTGCACGCACGAGAAGAGGAGTCGCCTTGTGTGCAACGTTTGTGTTGTATTGCAACATATGTATCTGTTGCTGTGCAAGATTCACTATCTTACAATCCCCTAGCAATGGAGCAGTCTGTCCAACGTACGACAACCAAAATGTTGTATCACCAGGAGATGACAGATGAATTTCAAGCTGCAAGTGCTTGTAGCCAGTGCTGTAATCGTACTCTCGGTGCCCTCGCTGGCAGCAGAGCCCATCAAGATCGGTGTGTCCGGTCCCTTCACGGGCGGTTCGGCCCCGATGGGGGTGTCTATGCGGGACGGTGTCAAGCTGGCCGTGGCCGAGATCAATGCCAAAGGTGGCGTGCTAGGACGTCCGTTGCAGATAGTTGAACGCGACGATGAAGCGAAGAACGAACGCGGCGTACAGATCGCGCAAGAGCTAATCAATAAGGAAAAAGTCGTCGCCACCGTTGGCTACATTAATACCGGCGTGGCATTGGCCTCGCAGCGCTTCTATCAGGACGCCAAGATCCCCGTCATGAACAATGTAGCCACCGGCTCCGTTGTGACCAAGCAGTTTGCCGACCAGCCGGAAAACTACATCTTCCGCAACTCGGCAAATGACACCATCCAGTCATCGATGATCGTTCATGAAGCGATCGAGAATCGTAAGTTCAAGAAGGTCGCCATCCTGGCCGACTCCACAAACTACGGCCAACTGGGCCGCGAAGACTTGGAAAAAGCGTTGGAAAAGAAGGGCGTCAAGCCAGTCGCCGTCGAAAAATACAATTTGAAGGACGTCGACATGACGGCCCAACTGCTGAAGGCCAAGCAGGCCGGAGCGGAAGCAGTTCTCACCTACGGCATTGGTCCTGAGTTGGCGCAGATCGCCAACGGCATGGAAAAATTGGGCTGGAAAGTACCGATGATCGGCAGTTGGACCCTGTCGATGGGTAACTTCATCGACAATGCGGGCAAGAATGGCAATGGTGCCCGCATGCCGCAGACCTTTATCCAAGATCCCAATACACCCAAGCGCAAGGCATTCATCGACGCATACGTGAAGACTTATAACCCGCCCAATGGCCGCATGCCCTCGCCTGTATCAGCCGCCCAGGGCTATGACTCGGTTTACTTGCTGGCCGCCGCCATCAAGCAGGCCAGCAGCACGGATGGCCCGAAAATCCGCGCCGCGTTGGAAAACCTGAACGACAAGATCGACGGCGTGGTCACAACCTACAGCAAGCCCTATAGCAAGGATAACCACGAGGCAATCACGGCCGACATCACGGTGTTTGGTGAAGTGAAAGACGGCCGGGTGGTCTTGGCCAAATAATCGAATAATTCGCAGACTATTTAGCGGCCAGACTTGATCCGTTCAAGCCTGGCCGCTTTCTTGTGGCGGTTTTGAATTGGCTTCACGAGGAATTCATGGACATCCTGTTACAGCTAGTCTTCAGCGGCATCGCACTCGGCATGATTTACGCCGTGATCGCGTTCGGTTATCAACTTACGTTCGCCACGTCAGGTACGTTGAACTTCGGCCAAGGGGAGGCGCTGATGCTGGGGGCACTGGTGGGACTCAGCCTGGTCGGCAATATCCACGGTGGCCCATACATGAGTTATCTGCTGGCGATACCCGTGGTCGTCGTATTTGGCGCGCTGCAGGGCATGTTAGTGGAGTGGATCGGCGTGCGTCCTGCGATCAAAATTAAATCTGAGTTCGGCTGGATTATGTCCACGATTGCGCTAGCCATCATCTTCAAAAACGTGGCCGAGAACATCTGGGGTAAGGACGACCTGACGTTCCCGTCGCCGCTTTCCAGCACGCCGTTCCAGCTGCTTGGCGCGAATGTGCAGCCGATGCAAGTGGCCGTGGTGGGCGGCGCACTGGCCATCATGCTGCTGGTGGAAGTGTTCAACCGCTACTCGATTTACGGCAAGGCTGTCGTGGCCACCGCCAATGACCGCGATGCAGCGGGCCTGATGGGCATTAACACAGGTATGGTCATCACCTTTTCCTACGCGCTGTCGTCTGCCACGGCGGCTTTTGCGGGTGTGCTGGTGGCGCCGCTGACGCTGACCGGCGCCACGATGGGCGCTTCGCTGGGACTGAAGGCCTTCGCCGTGGCGATTATCGGCGGCCTGACGTCGGGCCTGGGCGCCATCGTCGGCGGCCTGATTCTTGGCGTGGCCGAGACCACTACCGGCTATTACCTGTCCACCGGCTACAAGGAAGTGCCGGGCCTGCTGCTCTTGCTGCTGGTGCTGGCGGTCAAGCCGTCCGGCCTGTTTGGCAAGGCTGCCATCAAGAAGGTCTGAGCTATGAAAAAGATTTTCGCCGCCAGCTTCGTGGGACTGGCCGTGCTGGCGTTGTATCCGGTGCTGATCCCGAATCCGTACTATGTCCATTTGTTCGAGACGATCCTCATCTACGCCATCCTGCTGTTCGGCCTCGATATCGTGGTTGGCTATACGGGGCAGGTGTCGCTGGGTCATGCGGGCTTGTTCGGCATCGGTTCCTATGTGAGCGGGGTGCTGGTGTACAAGCTGGGTATGCCGTTCTGGCTCGCTCTTCCGGCCAGCGCTGCCGGCGCAGCCTTCTTCGGCGCGGTGCTGGCGCTGCCCGCGCTGCGCGTTACGGGACCTTACCTGGCGATGGTGACGCTGGCTTTCGGCACCATCATCCAGATTCTCATCAACGAGATGAGCTTCCTCACCGAAGGACCGATGGGCATCAAGATCGCCAAACCGACGGTGCTGGGGCATAAGTTCACGCCGGTCGAGTTCTACTATGTGGTGGCGGTGCTGATGGTGTTGTCGCTGTTCGTCGTGCACCGCATCCTTAAATCCAATCTGGGGCGCGCCTTCGAAGCGCTGCGAGACAGTCCCATCGCTTCCGACTGTATGGGCGTTTCCGTTTACCGCTACAAGGTGTACGCCTTCGTCATCAGCGCCGCGCTGGCGGGGCTGGCTGGTGGTCTGTATGCCTATTCGGAAGAATACATCTCTCCGAATACTTACAACTTCGAATTGACCATCATGTTCCTGCTGGCGATGATCATGGGCGGGCGCAAGACCCGCTCAGGTGCGCTGATTGGCGCGCTGATCGTGGTCATGCTTCCCAGCCTGCTGGCCGATATCGAGTTGTTCCGCAAGATTGCCGTGGCGGCAGCGGTGCTGGTCGTGATAGGTTCTGTCATCGCGCTGGTGCGCGGACGCAGCACTGTGCGCGGAGTGATCGTACCAGTGGTCGCTACCGTCGGCATGGCGGCGTTTTCCTTCAAGCTGGAGAATATCGTTGACTGGCGCCTGACCATTTTCGGGCTGATGACGCTATTTGTTGTCTACTATCTGCAGGATGGTATTGTCGGCTACCTGCAAGGGCTGGTGCGCAAGGGTGGGGCACGTGCTGCGGCGGCTGGTGCGCCTGCGTCGGCTGGCGGCGCTGGCGCAGCCACTGCGGCGCCGTTTGCGCGCGCCGAAGGCGGCAGTACGGACGCCGTGCTGCTCGACGCCAGCCAGTTGCTGATGCAGTTCGGCGGCTTGAAGGCGCTCAACCAGGTCGATCTGAAAGTGGCGCAAGGCAGCGTGCATGGACTGATTGGCCCGAACGGCTCTGGCAAGAGCACGATGATCAATGTGCTGACTGGGATTTACAAGCCCACCGGCGGCCAGGTTGCCTTCGCCGGCGGCGTCATTTCGGGACGCACTCCCTCCGAGATCGCGCTGGGCGGCGTGGCCCGTACCTTCCAGAACGTGCAGCTGTTCGGTGAAATGACAGCTACTGAAAACGTGCTGGTTGGCCTGCACAACACCTTCAAGTCCAACATCCTGGATGTGATGCTGCAGAGTCCACGCTACAAGCGGGAGGAACAAGCCGCACGCGAACGCGCCGCCGCGATCCTCGACTTCGTCGGCCTGTCGGCCATGGCGAACGATGAAGCGCGCAATCTGCCATACGGCAAGCAGCGCTTGCTGGAAATTGGACGCGCGCTGGGCCTCAATCCACGCCTGCTGCTGCTTGACGAACCTGCTGCCGGGCTCACCTCGCCTGACATCAAGGAGCTGATGGTCATCATCCACAAGATCCGTGAGCACGGCATCACGGTGATCCTGATCGAGCACCACATGGACGTGGTGATGGCCCTGAGCGACACCGTCACGGTGTTGGATTTCGGGCAGAAGATCTGCGAAGGCAAGCCCGCCGCGGTGCAGTGCGATCCGCGCGTGATCGACGCTTATCTGGGCAGCAGCAGCGAAGCCCAGCCCACCGCCGTAACGCACTAAAGAGGCCAATACATGCTCACCGTCTCCAATCTGCACGCCGCTTACGGTAAGGTTGAAGTCCTGCACGGCATCTCGCTGGAGGTCCCGAAAGGCAAGTTGGTCACACTGATCGGCTCCAACGGCGCCGGCAAGACCACGACCATGCGCGCCATTTCCGGCATGCTGAAGCCGAAAAGCGGCAACGTCACGCTGGATGGAATGGACATCAGCTGCATGGATTCGCACAAGATCGCCCGCGCCGGACTGGCTCACTCCCCGGAAGGACGGCGCGTTTTCGCCTCGATGACGGTGGCGGACAATTTGCTGTTGGGCGCGTTCCCTCGCTTCACGCGTGCGCGTCCCAAAGGCGACATCAAGCGGGATCTGGAAAAGGCGCTGGAGCTCTTTCCGCGACTGAAGGAGCGGCAGGGACAACTGGCAGGCACGCTGTCCGGTGGCGAGCAGCAGATGCTGGCGATGGCGCGCGCCGTGATGCTGAATCCGGAAGTGATCCTGCTCGATGAGCCGTCGATGGGGCTGGCACCGATCCTGGTGGAGGAAGTCTTCCGCATCATCAACCGCTTGAAGGCGGAGGGCGTGACCATGCTGCTGGTGGAGCAGTTCGCAGCTGCCGCGCTGAATGTGGCGGACTACGGTTATGTGCTGGAAAACGGCAGTATCAACATCCATGGCTCCGCCGTCAGCCTGCGGAATGACCCAAGGGTGACTTCCGCCTATCTCGGGAGAGGAGGGGGGGCGTTGATAACTGAATGATTGCCCTAGCTCGCCACCAGCTCTTCCAGATGTGACAAGAACAGTTTGAGTACGGGTGATGGGTTGGTCTTGCGGTATCCGACCGCAAGGTCGATGGTTGGCGGCTCACCTGCCAGTGGCCTGCTTACTACCGACCATGGCATCAGATTTTCGACGTAGGCCGGAATCAAGGTCAGGCCGCGCGTGGATGCCACCAGCGACATCACCATGGCCGGATTGTCGACATTCTGGCTTGGCGTCAGGCGCACGCCCGAGCGCCCCAGATAGCCATCGATCACCGCGCGAAGTACCCTGGCTTTTTGGGCCATGCCAATGAAAGGCTGCCCCTGCAGTTGTAACGGGTCAACGGCTTCCTGGGCAGCCAGGGGATGGTCGCTTGGCATCAACACCACCAAGGGCTCTCGCGCTACCACCTGGTAGTCGAGATCATAGTCGGGTTCCGCCCGCATGAAGGCAAGATCCAGTTTGCCGCGCGCCACGGCCTCGGCCAGGTCCGTCGAGTAGTCGCTCGACACTGTCACGTCGATGTTGGACAGTTCGCCGCGCAGCACGTTCATCACCTTCGGCAACCAGTTCATTTCTTGTCCGGTCAGGAAGCCAACAGCGAAACGCTGTTTGGCGGGTTCCGCAGCGCGGCGCGCCGCTTCGACCGCTGCCTCTACCTGATGCAGGGCCAGCCGGGCATGGTCAATGAAAGCCTTGCCGGCATCGGTCAGGGTAACACCCCGAGCGCTGCGGCTGAGCAGAGCCACCCCCACCTGGTCCTCCAGATCTCGTATCTGCCGGCTGAGCGAAGGTTGCGAAGTATGCAGCCTGTGCTCCGCGGCTTCAGTCAGGCTGCCCGTCTCGGCAACCGCGATCAGATATTTCAAATGTCGGAGCTCCATTTCCCTCCCATGCTTTTCAGGTATGCCCACCGACCTACAAAGTCTTTTTTTATTCTGCCACAGATCTCTATATTGACTCCTGAAGCGACAGGGAATTAACCCGCAGCTCATACATTCTGAACATACCTTCAAGGAGTAAATCATGTCTGATCAATCCGTTGTACTGATTACCGGCGCACTGACCGGCATCGGCCGCGCGACCGCCTTCGCCTTCGCCGATGCCGGCGTGAAACTGGTCATTTCCGGCCGTCGTCAGGCCGAAGGCGAGGCGCTGGAAGCCGAGCTCAAAAAGATGGGGGCCGACGCCGTGTTCATCCAGGCCGACGTGCGCAATGACACGGAAGTGGGCGCCCTGGTTGACCAAACTGTGGCCCGCTTTGGCCGCCTGGATGTGGCAGTCAACAATGCCGGCACCGAAGGTGAGCCGGGCCTGATCGTCAACCAGACGGCTGACAGCTATGCCGCCACCTTCGACACCAATGTACTGGGTACGCTCTTGAGCATGAAGCACGAGCTGCGCGTGATGGGCGCGCAGAAGCAGGGCAGCGTCATCAATATCTCCTCGACGTACGGTCACGAAGGCGCCGCTTATGCGTCCGTCTACGCTGCCAGTAAGCACGCCGTCGAAGGCTTGACGAAGTCGGCCGCATTGGAGATGGCGTCCAGCGGCATTCGCGTCAACGCGGTAGCTCCTGGCCCGACCGACACCGGCATGCTGGACCGCTTCACGGGCACGCCGGAGAACAAGGCGGCTTTGGCCGGTGGTGTTCCGCTGGGCCGTGTTGGCAAACCAGCCGAGGTTGCTGCCGCTGTTGTGTTCCTGGGCAGCCCGGGTGCCGAGTTCATTACGGGCCAAGTATTGACTGTTGACGGTGGCAAAACCGCTGGCTGATCACCAATCCCTCAAGGAGAACATCATGAGCAACGATACCATCAGCGCCCAAAGCCGCGCCGTCGTGGATGCCTACTACCAGGCTGGCGTGCAAGGTCGCCTGACTGATTTTGCACCTTACCTGGCCGAAGACTTCACCACGACTGCGCCGAACTATCTGCCGTGGGGCGGCGTGCATGAAGGCGCGGCCTTCTTCCGCGATCAGGTGCTGCCCAATCTGCCGGATGTACTGGACTTCAGCCGGTTCAGCTACGACGTGCTGTTTGCCGAGGGACGCCAGGTCATCGCCCTGGTGAATTTTGGCCTGACTGGCAGCGACGAAATGATCACGATTTCCGAGCACTGGACAGTCGATGACGGCAAGGCCACGTCGATCTGGGTGGCGTATTTCCAGCCGCAGGCCCTGCTGGACAAGCTCGGCATCGCACACGGCCTGCAACGCTAACACTCACCGGAGAACCATCATGATCAAACTAGCTGGCAAGACGGCACTGGTAACCGGTGCTTCCCGTGGCATCGGCCGTGCGACAGCACTGGCCTTGGCGGCGGCCGGGGCACAGGTACTGGTGCATTACAGCCGAGGCGAAACCGAAGCGGACGCATTGGTGCGCGACATTCACGCAGCCGGCGGCAAGGCGCAGAAGCTACAGGCTGACCTGCGTCAGGCCGATGGTCCGCATACATTGGCAAAAGCTGTTCGCGACATTATCGGCTGCCGCCTCGACATCCTGGTCGCCAATGCAGGCATTGCGTATGCGCGCAGCATCGAAGACACCACGGTCGACGAATTCGACGAACTGTTTGCGGTGAATGTACGGGCGCCGTTCTTCCTGGTGCAACAGCTGCTGCCCGTGATGTGCAAGGGCAGCAACATCATCTTGCTGTCGTCGCTTGCTGCACGCTCAGCGGTCGGACAGCTACCTGCCTACTCGGCCACCAAAGGTGCGGTGGACACGCTTGTCAAGCATTTCGCCGCCGCCTTAGGTGAACGTGGCATCCGCGTCAACGCCGTAGCGCCCGGTGTGGTGCCGACCGAGATGTCCAGCTTCGCCAAGACTGAAGAAGGCCGAACGGCAACGCTGCAGATGCAAGCATTGAAGCGCCTGGCGGAACCGGAAGACGTCGCCGAAGCTGTGACGTTCCTCGCGTCCGACCAGGCACGCTGGATTACCGGCGATACCTTGCAGGTCGATGGCGGCTCCAAACTCTAAATGAATCATCAAAGGAAAATATTATGACTACCGAAACTCTCTATCACTCCAGCGGCTCTCCCAATGCACGCCGCGTGCGTATCTTCCTTGCCGAGAAAGGCATCAGCCTGCCGCTGGTGGCAATCGACCTTGGCAAAGGTGAACAGCATAGCGACAGCTATCGCGCCATCAATCCGCGTCGCGTGGTGCCAACCCTGGTACTGGCAGATGGCACCGCGATTGGCGAAGTACCGGCGATTCAACGCTACATCGAGGACAGCTACCCCGGTACGCGGCTTCTGGGCGAAACCATCAAGGAAAAGGCACTGATTGCAATGTGGGACCGCCGCGTGGAACAGGAAGGTTTCGCGTCGGTCATGGAAGCGATTCGCAATCTAGTGCCTGGTCTAAAAGGGCGCGCCATTGCGGGACCTCATGATTACGAACAGATTCCAGCGTTGGTCGATCGTAGCCGTCTGCGGGTGGCCAACTTCTTCCGCGATTTGAATGCACGCCTGGAAAGCTCGCCCTTCGTGGCAGGAGAGAAGTACTCGGTGGCCGACATCACGGCCCTGGTCACCGTCGACTTCGCAGCCAAAGCCATCGATTTCCCGGTGCTGGAAGAACTGACGGCCCTCAAGCGCTGGTACGGCGAGGTTGCGGCACGCGCCAGCGCCAATGCCTAACTCGTCCCTGTCAAGGAATTGAAAATGTCAAAACTGTTTACACCCTTTCAGGTTGGTCCCTACGAATTGGCGCACCGTGTCGTGCATGCGCCAATGACGCGCCTGCGATCGGAGCCGGACGATACGCCCAGCCCCATGATGGCTGAATACTATCGCCAGCGCGCGTCGGCCGGTGGCCTGCTGATCACGGAGTCGTCGCATACGATGCGCAGTGGCCGCGGCTATATTGGCGGTCCGGGAATGTATGAAGACCGCCACATTGAAGGATGGCGCCGCATTGCCGATGCCGTGCATTCACGGTCTGGCCGCGTCTTCATGCAAATCGCGCACGATGGCCGTCAGTCGCATGTTGATCTGACCGGCGGCACGCCGCCAGTAGCGCCTTCTGTGGTGCCGTTCGAAGGCCAGGCCCTTACTGCCAAGGGGTGGGTGCCCGTGTCGCCGCATCGCGAAGCCAGCCTCGACGAAGTGCGACTGCTGATTGATTCATTCGGCACGGCGGCTGAACGCGCCAAGGCCAGCGGCGTCGACGGCGTCGAACTGCATTCGGCGAACGGCTACCTGGCCGATACCTTTCTTCAGGACGGTACCAACAAACGCACCGACGAGTATGGCGGGACGATCGAAAATCGTGCGCGCTTCACCATCGAAGCGGCCCGGAAAATGATCGATGTATTCGGCGCCGACCGCGTCGGTGTGCGCATTTCGCCGAGTGGGCGCTGGGGGGCGATTTCGGACTCCAATCCCGAGGCCACATTCCGCTATCTCGCAGAACAGATCGATCGCCTCGGTCTGGCCTATTTGCACATCATCGAACCGCGCGTGATGGGAGTGGAAACTATCGACGAGCACCAGGCACCGGTGGCCTCCGCCTCGCTGCGCAAGTATTTCAATGGCCCGATCATTTCGGCTGGCGGCTACACCGGAGACGGCGCAGAGGCCGCGCTGACGCAAGGGAACGCCGACCTCATCGCGTTTGGCCGCATGTTTTCCTCCAATCCGGACTTGCCGGAACGCCTGCGCCGCAAGTTGCCGCTCACGCCGTATGACCGTTCGGCATTCTGGGGCGGGGACGGGCGCAGCTACATCGATTTTCTGCCGTACGACGCACAACGCGACAGTGCGGCAGCCTGATATTTTTATTTCAAAGCCATATCATGTCTAAATTATTTACACCAACATCAATCGGCTTCACCAACCTGCAGCACCGTGTCGTTATGGCGCCGCTGACGCGCATGCGTGCATCCGATGGGGCCATGCCGAACGCCCTGATGGAAACTTACTACGGCCAGCGCGCTTCCAAGGGTGGATTGATTGTCAGCGAAGCGACCTTTGTCAGCGCTGGCGGCAATGGCTACCTGGGGGCGCCCGGTATCTACGATGACGCTCAAATCGCGGGCTGGAAGCGGATCACTGATGCGGTTCACGCCAAGGGCGGGCACATTTTCCTGCAGTTGTGGCACGTGGGGCGCGTGTCCCACAGCGAACACCAGCCAAATGGCGGGCAGCCGGTAGCACCGTCTGCAGTGCCGTTTGAAGGCGTAGTCTTCACCAGTCAGGGCTGGGTGCCGACTTCTCCTGCGCGGGAATTAAGCGCAGAAGAAATTGCCGCGTTGATCGAGGACTACAGGGCGGCCACCCGCCGCGCCATCGCTGCCGGCTTTGACGGTGTTGAGATTCACGCCGCAAACGGCTATCTTGTCGATCAATTCCTGCAGGACGGCAGCAACCGCCGTTCCGACCAGTATGGCGGCAGTGTGGAAAACCGCGCACGTTTCCTGCTGGAGCTGGTGGATGCCGTCGGCAGCGTCATCGGTCCTAACCGCGTGGCAGTGCGCTTAAGCCCCAGCAGCAACTTTGGCGGTATGCACGACAGCGATCCGCAGGCACTGTTCACCTACGTTTCAAAGCAGCTGGATCACCGAAACCTGGCTTACGTGCACGTGATCGAGCCGCGCGTGCAAGGCAGCGAAAACGACCTGCAGCGCAGCCAGGAGGTCGTCGCCGCGCACCTGATCCGTCAACACTACAAGGGCGTGCTGCTGGCCGCTGGCGGTTTCACGCCGGTATCCGCCGAAGCAACCGTGGATGCCGGTGACGTGGACCTGGTTGCATTTGGGCGTGATTTCATCGCAAACCCTGATCTGCCGACCCGCATCCGCGATGGCCTGCCACTGAATCCGTACAACCGGGATACGTTCTATGGCGGTACGGATGCCGGGTATACGGACTATCCGTCTTATCAGTTCGCGTAGCAGGCTGCTCGCCGCGAACTGCGGCGGGGGACTCGTTAGGTGCGGCTAAGGTTTAGTTTGCGACAAGCGGCGAGCTTCCGGGCTTTTTTGCGTCCAGATAGCCGTGCATCGCCAGCCAGCGTTTAAAGCTGTCGAACCATCCGGTACTGGTCGTTGTCTTGGGATACATGCCGAAACCGTGGCCGCCTTGTTCAAAGAAATGGAATTCCACCGGACGCTTTGCCGCCCGCCAGCTGTCGATCAGACCATAGCCGCCATGACCAAACAGCGGGTCATCCGCGGCAAGGGCCACGAACAAGGGCGGTGCATTGGCAGGTACCGCCACCGGCGCCAGCGGCCCGTAGATATTGGCGATGAAGGCAGGGCTGACGTCCTGTGCGTGCAGCGCTGTGGCCATGGTCAGCATGGCGCCGGCCGAAAAACCGAGCATGCCGATACGGTCGCGGTCTATCTTCCATTCGTCGGTGCGCGAGCGCAGTAGCGCAAAGGCGGCGCGGGCATCTGCAATCTGGATGGCATAAGTTTGCGCAGGACTTTGCTGGGCCGATGCGCCGGCCGTTCGCGCGCCCTCGGAAAACAGCTTCGCCATGGCTTGCCCAAACGCGTCCATATCTTCTGGCGTTTGAATCAGGCGATACTTCAGCACAAAGGCGGCGATGCCTTCCCTGGCCAGCGCCTGCGCGACCTCCCAGCCCTCATTACTCATCGACAGCGTACGGAAGCCGCCGCCGGGCGCCACAACAACTGCGGCGCCACTGGCTTTTGCCGGGTCCGGCAGGAACGGCGTCAGCGTGGCGACAGTGACATTGCGTGCGAAGACACTGCCATATTGGCGGTGCCAGGATTCCTCTGCCTTTGCCCCCGGCAAGGGGCCAGTGTTCAGCACAATCGCAGCAGGTTGAGACGGTGCGGCAATTGGCGTCATCTTGTCATCCTGCGCTGCTGCGGAGGCAGTCAAGGCAGCCAATGCGATCATCATTGCAAACTTCGCGGCAGTGAAACGTCGCTCTTTCATCGTCAGGTCTCCTGTCCGGCTTATTTATCGAGTACCACGCTGCGGTTCAGCAGCAACTGCGCCTGCTGGCCCGGCACACCGGTTCCAGGCTGGCCGGCACCGACACTCAGTTGATACTGCCCCGGCATCAGCTGGCGCACCCCATCGCGTGTGACGAAACTCAGATCGCGTGGCGAAAGGCGGAAACTGATGCGGCGCCGTTCACCCGCCTTGAGGGAGACACGCTCGAAGCCGCGCAATGCCAGACGCGGCGCGCCCTCAAATGGCGGTGGCGTCAGATAGAGCTGGGCCACTTCATCGCCATCGCGCTTGCCCGTGTTGACGATTTCCGTGCTTACCACCACGCCGTTTTCCGGCGCACCATCCACCGCTGAGATCTGGAGCGGCTGGTACTCGAAGGTGGTGTAGCTCAGACCCGCGCCAAAGGCATACACGGGGGCGCCTTTATAGTAGCGGTAGGTGCGGCCTTGCATCGTATAGTCATCGAAGGGCGGCAGGTCAGCGAGATCGCGGTAGAACGTCAGCGGCAAACGCCCGCCGGGATTGTTGCGGCCGGTCAGTACGTTGGCAATGGCGACGCCGCCGCTCTGTCCCGGATACCAGGCTTCCAGAATCGCGTTAGCGTTATCCTTTGCCCACGATAGTCCAAGCGCGCTACCGTTCATCAGCACCACCACCACGGGCTTGCCGAGGGCTTTGGCGCGCTCCAGCATCTGGCGCTGGTCGGCGGGAAGCTCCAACGATGTTCTGTCACCACCAGAGAAGCCATCAGCCTTGAGCGCCATCTCTTCCCCTTCCAGGTCGGAGGTCAGGCCCAGCACCGCGACGACAACGTCCGCATCGGCCGCGCCTTTATTAAGGTCGCCTTCCGCATCGGCTGCAATGCGCTTCCAGAACAGTCCGGGCACGCCGCTGCCGCCGGCCTCCGCTTCGAATTGCAGCGGATAGCGCTGGCCTTTGTCCAGCTGCACCGTTTGCAGCTTCAGTGGTTCGCCCCATTGCGAATAGGCGGTCGCTTCGAGCAGGCGCTTGCCGCCGGCGCTCAGCGTGCCTTTTACGCCGCTGACGCCCAACCGGTAAAGGCCTGATTCCGGTACCGTAAGATAGCCACTCCACACAACCTTATGCTGATCGCTGACCGCTTTGAGTTCGAGCGCATGCGAATCCAGCCCGGTTTCAATTCGCGTGATGGCAGGCTTGCCTTCGTACTCCTTGTCTTTGCGGTTGTAATATTCGGCGCGCAGACCGGGCCGGCCATCGGGCGTGCGCAATGCAGAGGTGGGGATGGCGTCGCCATCGGTAATCGAAGCGCCGGCAGGCACGAGGCGGACCTGCGCTGGCGGAAGCAGGCGGCGCAAGCCCTCGATCACGGACACTGGCGGCGCCGACTGCGTCGACGAGTAATTACCCCGCAACACCCGGGTTGCGTCCGCAAGCGGACCGATGACGGCCACTTTGACGCCAGCCTTCAACGGCAATACCCCGTCATTTTTCAGCAGCACCAGGCTTTTGCTTGCGGCCTGCAGTGCGAGCTCCTGGTGCGCCGGTGTGCCGATCGCGCTGACGGGTACGGGCTTGCTTTCACGCTGTGGCAGGCCAGCCATGTCGCCGTTGCGGTAGCGCGCCGAGAACAGGCGGACCAGGGCCTGGTCAATGTCGGTCATGCTGATCAGGCCGCGCTGCCAGGCTTCACGGTAGCGGGTCCCAAGTCCCGGCGTATCGCCCAGCGTCTTGGTATTGCACTCGTTGTCGGTGCCCGCCTTGAGCGCGATGGCCACTGCTGCGGCAGGATCGGTCGCATATTTATGCTGGTCTGCGATGTCGGTCACCGCATCGCAGTCGGATACCACGTATCCCTTGAAACCCCAGGCGCCGCGCAGATGCTGCTTCATCAGCAATTCGCTGCCGCAGGCCGGCTGGCCGTTGATGCGGTTGTAGGCGCACATGATCGACCCGGCTTTGGCGTCGACGATCGCGGCGCGGAAGGCGGGCAGGTAAGTATCTTCCAGGTCATGGTCGGACACGAAAACATCGGCTACGTGCCGTGTCGATTCCGGTCCGCTGTGTACCGCGAAATGCTTGGGCGTGGCGATGACGTCCGGCAGATCGGGATTTGTTCCTTGCATGCCCTGGATGAAGGCGGAGCCCAGGGCGGCCGTCAGATGCGGGTCCTCGCCATAGGTTTCCTGGCCACGTCCCCAGCGCGGGTCGCGAAAGATATTGATATTGGGCGACCAGGTATCCAGGCCGGTACCGATGCGGCCCAGATGGCCGGTTTGCCGTCCCAGCGTGTGCAGTGCCCGTACTTCGAGACTGATGGCCGAAGCTACCTGTTTGACCAGGGGCGCATCGAAGGTGGCTGCCAGGCCGATGGGCTCAGGGAAGTTGGTTGTCGGGAGAGGCCCCAGTGCTCCGTGCAGCGATTCGGTCCACCAGTTGTAGGCCGGAACCCCAAGGCGCGGCAGCGCTGGTGCCACATTCAACAGCTGGTCGATCTTTTCGTCCGGCGTCATCTGGGCGACCAGTGCGCTGGCACGTGCTTCCGCGTCGGCCCGGATTTCGGCGCTGATTGCAGCGCCAGGGCCAGCCGCCGCGAAGCTCAGTGCGGCGTACAGCGCTGCACGCGCCAGTCCGTTTTTCTTGTCTCCTATGCGGCCTGTCTGGCCGCTTTTTTTCTTCCGCATATACGCTCCATGTTAGCGGGGTGTTGAAATGGTTGCGTTAACATTGGATGCAAATGTAATGCGGAAGTTGGCATTGAACCAATAACTTTTTTGTGTATTTTGATATCGAAAATGGTATGCATTGATGCCGTCCGACGCAGCGCCCAGATGTGAGCGCGGCCCGCAATGCAGGCCGCGTTCATGCTTTTTACGCGCCGACCGTGCATCGTTCTTTGCCGATGCCGCGGTACGTACCTGACCTACGTCTCACTAGCAATGAGGTGGCAAATTAAGTAACCTGTCACATTATATTTGACGGGTTATTGCGATGGGCGTAGAGTGGGCCAATGCGTGTCATGTGGATGCGTAAATTCGGCGGTTGTGTCGGCCAACTAACAATTAGGAAAGAACATGAAATCTGTGGCGATTGTCACCGGCGCTAGCTCGGGAATTGGAAGATCAACGGCGTTGCGCTTGGCGCTTGACTTTGGGGCCGTGGTGCTCGTTGCACGAGGAGGCGAGCACCTCTCGGAAGTTGCAGAAGAGGTCAGGGCGATGGGGGCTGAATCACTGATGATTGAGCAGGATTTGTCAGCGATAACGGCGGCAGAAAGAATTGTCGGCGAAACCATGGCGCGGTTTGGTCGAGTCGACGCTTTGGTTAATGTTGCGGGTGCTGTGCCGGGGATTGATGTGTTTCAAATGTCGGATGAGCAATGGAACACGGGGATGGAACTCAAATTTCACGGTGCACGGCGCTTGACGATCCGGGCATGGGAAGCGCTGAAGGCCTCAAAAGGCGCGGTGGTGTTTGTTTCTGGAACAGCAGCGATTAATCCAAAACCTGGCGCGGCCGCTGTTGGCGCGATTAACGCGGCGATTGAGGCGTTAGCGAAGGCGTTTGCAGAACGCGGAATAGAAGACGGTGTACAGGTGAATAGCGTGTCGCCCGGCGCCATCATGACGAACCGGCGGCTAGGGATGTTGGAGAAAGTGGCTGCTTCGAAGGGAATAACTCTCGACCAAGCTAAACAGATTTTCCTGACTCAGGCCGGTATCGGGCGCTTCGGTAAGCCCGAGGAAATTGCTGAACTGATGGCGTTCATGGTTTCTCAGAAGGCAAGGTGGATGACAGGGTCTGTTGTGCGTTTCGATGGTGGGGAAGTCAAGTCAGTCTGATTGGTGCCTGAGTGGGACTGTGACGAAATGCATCTCCGCCACTGAATGCCTGTTCTTCGTAACGCAAACAGGTGCATTCGATTTCCACTTGACGCACTGATCTGCCTTATCAGCCCGCTCCAACGTTCCGCCACAAGCAGCGGAACTGCCGCTTCATCAATTCATGATCAAACGAGTAGCACTCGGCTCACAATACTCGCTCCGTGACGCGCTGCCGTCACGGGACCTTGCTGCCAAACTCTGCGCAGGAGCGCTGCATGAACCGCTCGGCATGGGGCCTTGCGAAAATTTTTTTTGGCGTTTTTTGGCGTCGCCTCAATATGAATCCCACCGTCGGATTCCCACTGCTGTAAGAAGCGATACTGCTCGCCATTGAACAGCAAAGGCGCAGCGCACCCCTTACTGCAGCGCCTGGAAATAGTCCTATTATTAGGATAAGCGCCTGGATCGAATTCATAGCGTCGCGTATCCGGTTTCAAATAATCAGATTTGGAAGTGATCCATCCATGCTGACTGTGCCGCGCTCATCACCGGCCCTCTTGGTTCATTCAACACGAGGTCGCTATGTCTAAAAAATATCCATTATTTGCCCGCCGCAGTTTTCTCGCCACGCTAGCTGCTGCCGGCGCTATGGAATTGCTGCCGCGTACGCTGTTTGCTGCCAGCGCGGACAACGCTATCCGTCCGTTCCGCGTGCATATCGCCGATGCGGCCTTGGTCGATCTGCGCCGCCGCTTGGCGGCGACCCGCTGGCCAGCCAAGGAAACCGTCGACGACGCCTCGCAGGGCGTGCCGCTGGCCAAGCTGCAGCCACTGGTGCGCTATTGGGAAAAGCGCTACGACTGGCGCAAGGCGGAGGCCAAATTGAATGCTCTGCCGCAGTACCTGACCAATATCGACGGCGTCGATATCTACTTCATCCACGTGCGCTCGCGCCATCCAAACGCGATGCCGCTGCTGATGACGCACGGCTGGCCCGGCTCCATCTTCGAATTCCTTAAACTAATCGGCCCGCTGTCTGATCCGACAGCCTTTGGCGGCCGTGCGGAAGACGCGTTCGACCTGGTGATTCCCTCGATTCCCGGCTACGGTTTTTCCGGCAAGCCGACTGTGACGGGCTGGGACCCGGATCGTATTGCGCGCGCATGGGCGGAGCTGATGCAGCGGCTGAACTACACCCGCTACGTCGCGCAAGGCGGCGATTGGGGCGCACCGATCACCAGCGCGATGGCGCGCCAGGGCGCGCCGGGGCTGCTGGGTATCCATCTGAACCTGCCGGCCGCCGTGCCGCCCGAAGTGTCGGCCGCACTGGCCACTGGCATGGCGCCGGCCGGCATGTCCGAGCAGGAGCGCGCGGTGTTCGATGCGCTACTTGCCTATGGTAAGAAGGGCAACTCGGCCTACTTCACGATGCTGACCGCGCGGCCCCAAACCATAGGCTATGGCATGACGGATTCGCCGGCCTTCCTGGCGGCGCTGATGCTGGTCCATCCGGGCTTTGCGAACTGGAAGTTCGGTGCCGATGCCACGCAATCGCCCAGCCTCGACGAAGTGCTGGATGACCTGAGCCTGTACTGGCTGACCGACACGGCGACATCGGCCGGCCGCCTGTATTGGGAAAACGGCGCCCGCGGCAGCGTGATCGGTTCCGCTCCGCAGAAGACGCAGGAAATAGCCTTACCCGTGGCCATCTCGGTATTCCCGGATGACGTGTACCGTCCGCCGGAAAGCTGGGCGCGCCGCGCCTACCGCAATCTGAGCTACTACCATGAGGTCGACCGTGGCGGCCACTTCGCCGCATGGGAACAGCCGGTGTTGTTCGCAGAAGAGATGCGGGCAGCTTTCCGGCCGCTGCGCTAAGCAACCGCCCCGGATCGGCTGCCAGACATCGACCTCTCCTAGACTCTTCGAAAAGCTGAACAAGGTCCGAGTTGGGGACGTGAATGCCGTCCCAGGGCTGCGTGCCGCGCAGCGAATCTGCCGGGGACAGCCGGGACTCCCGGATGCTGGCATAGGGGGCAGGTTATTTCTCGAAGTGAGACCTTACCCAGTCGCGAGCCAGATTCCACAGCTCCGGCGCGCCGCGCTGAATGATCGGTCCGTATTTGTCTGCGGATTCAACCGGTCGACGCAACACATTGATAAAATCGTTGAGCCGGCGTTTCGTAGTCTAACGTTTTTCTTGGCCGCTCATTCAGTCGATTGGCGATGGCGTCGAGCTGACCTTGCGAGTAAGT